>Ga0115555_1000636_pt1 | contig 23950 bp, 27 predicted proteins | sample COGITO_mtgs_1104_2_FD_87285 | JGI IMG/M metagenome (GOLD analysis project Ga0115555, IMG submission 87285) | Pelagic marine microbial communities from North Sea - COGITO_mtgs_110407 | ecosystem: Environmental > Aquatic > Marine > Epipelagic | place: Germany:Helgoland, sampling site Kabeltonne... | reverse complement strand
TTTTCCGCCTTTTCCTCCCATTAAAACTCGAAGTTGTTCCTGACCTTTTTTTACGATATCTTCAATTTCAGGAATCTTTTGTCCTCCAAGTCCTGACCCAACTGGCTCATTAGTTTTTTGTCCGTCATCACTGTTATCACCGCCACCCCAAGGGCCACCACCATTATTACCAGCCATTACTTTTTTCCTTTACAAGAATTTTTAAATTAAACCTCTTACCGTTAAATGGGGCCTTAATACTCAAATTCAACCTCTATTAATCGGATTCTTCATCGTAACCAATTCTTCTGCAATTGTGGGGTGCACCGCACAAACTTGATCGAACTGATCTTTGGTCGCCCCCATCTTAATTGCAATTGATACTAGTTGGATCATTTCTGCTGCATCAGGCGCCACAATATGACAACCAATTACCACATTTGTCTGTTTTGATACAATCAATTTCATCAATACTTCTTCACTTTTTGAAATAAATGATTTCTCCATGGATCTGAACTTAGATTCGTAAACTAATATTGGTTCGAGTTTTAAAGCATCTTTTTCACTCAATCCAATGGACCCTAATTCAGGTTGTGTGAACACCGCTGAAGGCACCAAATGATGATCAACTGGTGTGGGATTTCCAAAAAACATAGTTTGAGCAAAAGCCATTGCCTCGTTTATTGCTACAGGCGTTAAATTAATTCTGTTTGTAACATCCCCAATTGCAAAAATTGAAGGTAGATCCGTTTGTGAATATTTATCTACTAATATCTCACCAGATACCCCTGTTTTTAGACCAACATTGTGTAAACCTAAGGTTTTTGTGTTGGGCTTTCTTCCAGTTGCAAACAATACATCATCAAATAATTCCGTGGATCCATGCTGAAAATTAATTTTTAACTGATCAACTTGACGACTAAGTTTTGAAATATTTTCATTACATCTTATCTTTATTCCGTCGGTGACCATATTTTGAGAAATCAGTTGTGATGCATCATCATCGAAACTCCTCAATATATTTTGTCCCCTGTAAATCTGAGTTACATCTACACCTAACCCATTAAAAATGCAGGAAAATTCACTTGCTATATAACCACCCCCAACTATTAAAAGTGATTTTGGTAACTTTTTAAGTCCAAAAACATCATCTGAAATCATACCCAAACTGGAACCAGTTACCTCAGGTCTTGCTGCCTGCCCTCCAACCGCAATCAAGATAGTCTTGGCTCTAATTTCCTCACCTGAACTCAACAGGACTGTATGGGGATCTTTGATCTGTGCCCAATCATCAAAAACACTAACCCCTGATACTTCGAGGAGTTTCCTATACACTTTTTCTAATCGAACTAGTTCAGCATCTAGCTTTTCCTTGAAATGCTTCCAAGAAAACCCAGTCACATTTACATCCCAACCATACTCTCTTCCTTCATTAAAGTTTTCTTGGTATTTAGAAGCATAAACCATCAATTTTTTTGGGACACAGCCCCGAATGACACAAGTACCACCCATTCTATCTCCCTCTGCAAGGCAAACTTTATATCCTTGCGCTGCGACAACACGAGCAGCCCTAACTCCTCCAGATCCACCACCAATAACAAAAAGATCACAATCAAATTTCATCTAAAACTTACTTTCTAATATTTAAACTCATGAAACATTTGGTCCAAATCTACGTTCCGGCTAGACACCATGTTCCTTGATGGCTCATGTACCGAAACCTTACCCCCTTTTTCACCCAAGATTAAAATGTCACAACTATTAATAAATAATCCATTTTCCACAACACCAGGAACCAAATTAAGTTCGCGACTCAATAACAAAGGTTCAAAAATTTTTGTAAGCTCTAAGTCTAAAATAAAATTTCCTTCATCAGTTTTTAGTGTAAAATTATCATTCATTCTCTGATTAATTTGGTAATTTTTATAACCAAGTTTATTTAATATGGATACTATGCATTCTTTACTTGAGCTTGAACCGAATTTGATCAATTCAACAGGAAGCGGAAACGAACCCAATGAATCAACGTATTTCATTTGATCAGCTACGATAATTACTTTATTTGAAGCTGCTGCAACAATTTTTTCATGCAACAAAGCAGCACCACCACCTTTAATAAGGTTGTAGTTTTTATCACATTCATCAGTCCCATCAATTGTAATATCTAGAAATTTAACCTCGTCCAGTGTAGTGGTCTGTATCTGATACTCCAAAGCAAGTTTAGCAGTCTGATTAGAAGTCGGAACAGCCTTAATACTTATTCCTTCCTTATAGATCTTGTTCGCCAAACATTTTATCATCCAGGCAGCCGTAGATCCGGTGCCAAGACCAACATTCATGCCATCTTGTATGTATTCAACTGCAATAGCTGCTGCGGCCAACTTTGCCCGATCAATATCTTTTAGATCCACAGATTTTATCATTTTGACATTCCAGAGTCATTTCATTACTTGAAGTTACTAGATTTCTCAAAGAATTACTAAAGTACTTCGAGCACATTTGTAAGATATTTTTTTGGAAGTATAATTATAGCTGATCTATGATTAAAGCTTAATTGGACTTTTGAAACTACTTCGTTAGAAGTCCCAACTTTTTTTGCAGGGTTCAATTTTAAATTATCTATTGGGTACTTTAGCCCTTGGCTAGCCCCCTCAATAGAGCTCATCGGAAATACTGAAAAACGAGTTCCAACCGGTAACTTAATTGAAAGAACGTCAGGGCAAAGAAAACAAATGTCTCTGGAGCCAATCAATATACACTTTTGCTCAGGAAACTTTACTAAAGCTGACAAGTTTGCGAGCTCGTGATCCAACCGCCCGCCTAAAAACCCAATACCTATAAATTTTGGGGCGATCACTAGATGCAAGCACTTTTCTAAATCTGTACTATCTTGGCAATCAATTTCACAAAACTCATCTTTGCTATATAGAGCCTTAACTTTTGTAGAGACAGAATCCATATCCCCTATTACAAACTTAGCCTTTACTCCCTCTCGATGTGCGGCATTTGCTCCGCCATCCGCAACTACAACAGAGGAAGATTTTAATAACGCTATTTTAAAATCATTTCTACTATATGGCCCATTACCAACTAACATTACAGTCTCAGTAAAGTTAATCGATCTATCCAATTGTTATTTCCATTTCACTTGTAGAGATTGAGTTAGTTCTAGTTATCTTGCTTTTCTATCTGTCCAATTCCCTTAAAAATAAACTTGAAGGGTAGAGCCCAAACGACTCCTAAGAAAACATAAACAAAAAACTCTAAAAATAGATTAGATCGAGGGAAAAAACTCATTATAAAAACAGCTGCAATAATATAAAGAGGTAAACCAATTATAAGAATTACTAACGATAACTTTCTACGACTTTTATACTTCATTTTTTCTCCTGAATCCAAATTAATCCGAAAAAGGATCTGTCACAAGTATAGTATCTTCTCGTTCTGGCGAAGTGGACAACATTGCAACAGGGCATCCTATTAACTCTTCTACTCGACGCACGTATTTGATAGCTTCAGGTGGCAAATCAACCCAACTTCTGGCGCCTTCAGTACTTCCACTCCATCCGTCCATAGTTTCATATATAGGCTTACAACGCGACTGCTGGTCTGCCGCTGTCGGTAGAAAATCAAGTTTCCTGCCATCCAACTCGTAGCCAATACAAATATGCAAGTACTTAAATCCATCAAGGACATCAAGTTTTGTTAGAGCAATTCCGGCCACGCCAGATATCGCACAGGTTTGCCTAACCAATGCTGCATCAAACCATCCGCAGCGCCTTTTTCGTCCTGTTACTGTACCAAATTCTTTTCCCCTCTCCCCCAATCTTTGTCCATCATGGTCCAATAGTTCTGAGGGGAATGGGCCTTCTCCAACTCGTGTTGTATATGCTTTGACTATCCCTAGAACAAAGTCGATTGCTCCTGGACCAACTCCTGAACCAGTTGCTGCTTGTCCTGCAATTACATTAGATGATGTAACAAAGGGATAAGTTCCAAAGTCGACATCAAGCAAAGAGCCTTGAGCACCTTCAAATAATATTCGTTTTCCAGACCTTCTCTTTTCGTTCAAAACCTTCCAAACGGGAGCAGCATATTTAAGTATTGCTGGTGCCACATCTTCCAATTTTTTTATTAAACTTTCTGAGTTTACAGGAGCCATATCCATACCACGACGGATTGTATTATGATGTAAAAGTAATCTCTCCACTCTTTGAGTAAGTGTATCTCTATCACCTAAATCAGAAACTCGAATCGCTCTTCTTCCAACTTTGTCTTCGTAAGCTGGCCCTATACCTCGTCCAGTAGTCCCAATTTTCGCTACATCAACTTGAGACTCTCTAGCCCTATCTAATTCACCGTGGATCGGAAGAATAAGCGATGTATTTTCAGCCACAATAAGGTTCTCTGGAGAAATTTTTACTCCTTGACCTCTAAGTTTTTCTATTTCTTCACAAAAGTGCCATGGATCTAAAACAACACCATTACCAATAACACTAAGCTTTCCTTTTCGAACGATACCAGAGGGCATTAAGGAAAGCTTAAATACTTCTCCGTCAATAACCAAAGTATGTCCAGCGTTATGTCCACCTTGGAAACGTACAATTACGTCAGCTCGTTCACTTAGCCAATCAACAATTTTACCTTTTCCTTCGTCACCCCACTGAGCTCCAACAACAACGACATTAGCCATAATATCTCCTTAAAGGTAATCTAACTAGATTCGTATACCTGTGTGAGCTGAATAGTGAAAGTTATATTCTTACAATTGAACTAAACTTTTCTATAAAAAACCTTGCAAGCAGTCACTTGTCACCTTAAAGACAAGCCCAAGTGTAATAAAGAATTGTGAAAATGCAAAATATAATTTTAACTATACATCTAATTATTACCCTCGCCTTAATTTGTATTGTACTGATCCAAAGGTCTGAGGGTGGTGGACTGGGAATAGGCGGCGGCGGTGGCGGCGGCGGAATGACAGGTAGACCAGGAATTAGTGCTCTCGGAAAAGTGACTTGGGCATTAGGAGTAGCTTTCGTAATAACCTCAATTACTCTCACAGTGGTAGCAGCGCAAAAATCAACTGACGCTTCAGTTTTAGATAATATAGAATTGATTGAGGAGCTAAAAAAGGATGGAGGATTGAAATCTTCAACAGTACCAACTTTGGATGGCTCTTCTCCTTTAACTCCTCCTAGGGCTGATAAATGATCTAGTTCGTGAAACACGAACTAGTTAAAATATATACCCTAAATACATTTTATATTAAGTTATGGTGTTGTTAAAAGTTGTAAAATACTTTACTAATTTAATCCCGTGGGTAGATCGCTTTTTAAGGTAATCTAAACCTACAGAAAAGGTATCACGGGGCACCCAAATATAATGGCAAAATATATATTTATTACTGGCGGAGTGGTTTCATCATTAGGAAAGGGGCTAGCCTCTGCAGCGCTAGGGGCTTTACTCCAGGCAAGGGGGTACTCCGTACGTTTAAGGAAGTTAGATCCCTATTTAAATGTTGATCCTGGAACAATGAGCCCTTTTGAGCACGGAGAAGTATTCGTTACAGATGATGGTGCAGAAACAGATCTAGACCTAGGCCATTACGAGCGTTTCACTGGTGTTGCAGCAAGTAATACTGATTCTATTAGTTCGGGAAGAATTTACTCAACGGTTCTTGAAAAAGAAAGAAGAGGGGATTACCTCGGTCGCACTATTCAGGTAATTCCACATGTTACTGATGAAATAAAAGAGTTTTTAAAGATTAATGAAGCAGATGTAGACTTTATGCTTTGTGAAATTGGGGGAACAGTTGGTGACATCGAAGGGTTACCTTTTTTTGAGGCCATAAGGCAATTTGGTCAAGACAAACCACGTGGAGAATGCATTTATGTTCATCTTACTTTATTACCTTATATAACGGCATCAGGTGAGTTAAAAACTAAACCCACTCAGCACAGTGTAAAAGAGCTTCGCTCTATTGGGATTGCTCCAGATGTTCTGGTATGTAGATCTGAGAGGCCTATTCCCAAAAAGGAACGTGAAAAGCTCGCATTGTTTTGTAACGTTAGATCTGATTGCGTAATCAGTGCACAAGATCTGAAATCCATATACGAAGCCCCATTAGCTTACCATAGTGAGGGGTTAGACAAGGCTGTTCTAGATGCATTTGGAATTTCTCCTACAACGCAACCTAATTTAAAGCGCTGGGAAGACGTATATGATTGTATTTTTAATGCAGAAGGTGAACTAAAAGTTGCTATCGTCGGGAAATACACCCAACTAGAGGATGCATATAAGTCCGTTGCAGAGGCGTTAACTCACGCTGGTATTGCTAATCGCGTAAAAGTTAAAATATCTTGGGTAGATGCAGAGGCTTTTGATTTAATCCCAGCAGAGCCATTTCTAGAGGGATTTGATGCTATTTTGGTTCCAGGCGGATTCGGAGAGCGAGGCACCGAAGGAATGATCAAGGCTGCTCGCTTCGCGCGAGAGCGCGATATTCCCTATCTTGGTATTTGTCTGGGCATGCAGATGGCAGTAGTAGAGGCATCAAGGAACCTAGCAAACATCAAAAATGCAGGATCAGAAGAGTTCGACGATAAGAAGAAAAAGAATCGTTTTACATATGTTGTGTATCATCTCAAAGAATGGGTGCAGGGAAACAGTAAGGTTAAAAGGAAAGAGCATGACGATAAGGGTGGAACTATGCGCCTTGGTGCTTATAATGCTAAGCTGAGAGCTGGCTCAAAAGTTGCACAAATTTATGGTAATTTACTCATAGAGGAACGGCATCGTCATCGCTACGAAGTTGATATCAAGTTTAGAAACGAATTAGAGAAATTAGGTCTTATGTTCTCAGGAATGTCTCCTGATGATCTACTACCTGAGATAATAGAGTTAGAGGATCACCCTTGGTTCATTGGAGTACAGTTTCATCCAGAACTAAAGTCTAAACCTTTCAATCCACACCCATTGTTTTCTGACTTTATAAAAACTACAAAAATGATATCAAGATTAGTTTAAATGCTAAAATAAATTTAAAAGGATTTTAAAATGACCAAAGGTTATTGGGTTGCACATATGGACATCGAAGATGTCGACAAATACAAAAGCTACCAACAAGCAAACAAAAGGCCGTTTGAAAAGTTTGGGGCGAAATTTTTAATTCGAGGTGGAGTACAAGATGTACGTGAAGGTGTTTCTAAAAGTAGGACAGTTGTTATTGAATTTGAAAGCTTGGAAACAGCGATTGCCTGCTATGAAAGTCTCGATTATCAAGAAGCAAAAAAACTTAGAGATCCTATTTCAAATGGAGATCTAGTAATAATCGAGGGCTCATAGCCAAAAACCAATTTTCTACTAAAAGTGAGAGAGATGATAAAAAACTTTTTTAAAAAAAACTCGAAATCAACTGAAGAGTTAGTTGAACACAATGATGAGAGGGTTGCACTTACAGCTTTACTAATAAAGATAGCAAAAAGTGATTATGAATACTCATCTTTGGAAAAATCTAGTATTAAAATTATACTTAAGAAACGATTTTCAATTTCAGAACTCGAAGTAACAGACCTCATCACTAAAGCCGAACTATTAGAAGATGAATCTTCAGATAGCGTTAGGTTTACTAAGGTAATAAAGGAGTTTGTTCCACTAGAGAAAAGAAATGAAATAATTGAAATATTTTGGGAGTTAGTTCTAGCTGACGGTATAAGGGAAGATGATGAAAATAGTCTTTTGCGGATACTCGGTTCCTTACTTGGTGTGAATGATCGTGATGTTGCCTTCGCTCGTCAAAATGTACAGATTAAACTTTAATAATTAAAATCTGTTTGATTTACTTACTATAAAAATGAAATTGTGCGCTTAATCAAAGAAAGTCCTTGATCGCTAGAAAACCTGTGATCTTCACCCTTAAGTAATATCAGTTCTATATCTTTAGCGTTTATATGATTAAATAAACGAATTGCCGTTTTCACTTCTACAGATATATCCGCAGTACCTTGAAGAACTCTAACAGGAACCTGAAAATCTAGAGGCTCACGTAATACTAGATTTAATCTTCCTTCATTAATTAATTCTTTGGTAATAATATACGGTTCACCATATTCTGAAGGTATTAAAAGTTCTCCAATTCTGAGTTTTTCTTTTTCATCAATAGAAAGGTTCTTCCATATACTATCTTCTGTAAAGTCAGGTGCTCCAGCTATTGTTACAATACCACCTACAAGTTTTGGAAGTTTCTTTGCTATTAGTAACGCGATCCATCCACCCATTGAGGACCCTATTAATATTTGTGGCCCGTCAGTTAGTGTATCAATAGCGTCAACTGCATCTGTGAACCATTGACCAATTGTACCATCAGAAAATTTTCCTGAAGACCTACCATGACCAGAGTAATCAAACCTGAGGTATCCTTGCCCAGTTTCTTTGGCATAGTTCTCTAGAAACATAGCTTTGCTACCTTCCATATCTGACATAAATCCACCCAAAAACACTAACCCTGGGCTACTGCCAATTATTTTATTATAAGCTATGTTTTTTCCAGAAGTTCCCTTGAAATACTCTGTCATACTAAAGCTCCTTATAAGTAAAAATCACTTTACACAAAAGCAATCTATTACTGAATAGTAAAGCTTTAAGACATCAGTAAAGTAAAGTCAGTATAATTATGGGGTAAGGAATATATGGTCTTGACGCGTATACAAAGTATAGTGCATTTAAAGACAAAGCTTTGTAAACGGGCGTACTGTAGGCGCCAAATCAACGAGGAGACTACTTTTTGAGTAAAATACATTTAACTTTTCCTGATGGCCATAAACGTGATTTTGCATCAGGGGTAACTCCTTTTGAGGTTGCTAAATCAATATCAATATCGCTATCAAAAGCAGCAATATCTGCATTTATAGATGGGCAGCATTGGGACCTAAGTTGGCCTATAATTAGAAGTGGGACAATTTCAATTAACACCACAAAAGATAGTGCTCCAGCCTTAGAATTAATAAGGCATGATTTAGCGCATGTAATGGCTAGAGCAGTCCAAGAGCTTTGGGTAGACGTAAAGGTTACTATTGGACCAGTAATCAAGAATGGATGGTATTATGATTTTGATAGAAAGGACCCCTTCACTCAAAACGACCTTATAACAATCGAAAAAAAGATGAAGGAAATAATTAATTTAAGGGACCCTATAACCACTGAAATTTGGGAAAGATCAAAAGCCATTGAATTCTACAAAAAAAATAATGAAAAATATAAAGTTGAGTTAATTGACGCTATAGGAAATGAAGAACCTTTAAGAATGTATTGGCACGGAAATTGGCAAGACCTTTGTAGAGGACCCCACTTTCAACATACTGGTCAAATTCCAGCCGACGGCTTTAAGCTTATGTCAGTTGCCGGCGCATATTGGCGTGGAGATTCCAAAAACAAAATGCTTCAAAGGATATACGGAGTCGCTTTTCAAAACCGAGAAGGCCTAAAAAATTATCTAAATTTCTTAGAGGAGGCGGACAAACGGGATCACCGAAAGTTAGGTAAAACTATGGATCTTTTTCATATGCAAGAAGAAGCCCCAGGACAGATTTTTTGGCATCCAAATGGCTGGAAAATTTATACAATACTTCAAGATTATATGAGAAGAAAACAGTTGGATGGGAACTATGTGGAAGTAAACACACCCCAGGTTGTTGACAGAAGGCTTTGGGAGAAGTCAGGGCATTGGGAAAAATATCAAGAAAATATGTTTATTGTAGAGGTTGACGAAGAGCATGCTAAAGAAAAAGCCGTAAATGCCCTTAAACCGATGAATTGTCCATGTCATGTCCAAATATTTAATCAGGGCTTAAAGTCTTATAGAGAGTTACCATTACGGATGGCTGAGTTCGGATCATGTAATCGATACGAACCTTCAGGTGCATTACATGGAATTATGAGAGTGCGTGGGTTTACCCAGGATGACGGCCACATATTTTGCCAAGAAGATCAAATAGAGTCTGAGACTAAGTTTTTCATTGAATTCTTATCAAACATTTACAGAGATTTAGGTTTTCCTAAATATAGAATTTTATTTTCTGATCGACCGCAGATTAGGTCAGGTTCTGATGACGTCTGGGAAAAAGCAGAGAACGCCCTTCTATCTGCGACTAGAGCTGCTGGTGTTGAACCTGAAATGAATCCAGGGGAAGGGGCATTTTATGGGCCAAAGTTAGAGTTTGTCTTAACAGATGCAATTGGACGCGATTGGCAATGTGGGACATTTCAAGTTGACTTTGTAATGCCAGAAAGGCTGGATGCGAGCTATGTTGGAGATGACGGTGCTAAGCACCGTCCAGTGATGTTACATAGAGCGACACTGGGTTCTTTTGAAAGATTTATAGGTATATTGATTGAGGAGCATTCAGGAAAGCTACCCTTTTGGCTTGCTCCAGTACAAGTAGTAGTTGCATCAATAATCTCTGATGCAAATGAGATGGTCACATCTTTAGTAAATTCCCTAAAAAACGTCGGAGTTCGAGTTGAGACAGACATTAGAAACGAGAAAATAAATTATAAAGTTAGAGAACACTCTTTGAAGAAAGTTCCAATTATACTTGCTCTAGGGAATAAAGAGGTAGAGAATCAAACAGTTACTGTACGTCGACTAGGAGAAAAAAATACCGAGATATTATCCTTAACAGAAATAATTAACTCACTAAAAACTCTTACTTTACCGCCAGATTTAAGGTAAAAATTTATGTGTAGTTTTTGAAAACCCACTATTTAACTAAACCCAAGGCCTGTTTTATTTCGGTGTTCCACCCCAAAAACAACGTACCATTATCAACTATTGGGCGTTTCATTACTGAAGGTGCAAAAGTTATTAACTCTTTAACAGAAAGAGCCTGTTGCGCATCACTTAACTGACGCCACGTTGTGGACCTTTTATTTACTAAATCAAGTTTAAAAACTTCGATAAAATGTTCTAAATCTGCTGAATTTAAGGGCTTTTTTCGTATATCAATAAACTCAACATTATCCCATCGTTTCTTTAATTCAGAAAAAGCTTTTCGGCATTTATCACAGTTTTTTATTCCATAAATTTTTATCATTATAACTCCAGAACTATTAACATTAAGGCCATCTTAACATGTCATATATTAAACTAATTATCGAATTTTGGACAGAAACCTTGTTTAACATAATTTAAATAATTGAAAATTTTAAATTAAATATATTTTTGGTTTATGTGGTAAATAAAATATATATTATTTATTATTTTGTCTTTTTTGAAGTTTTTATTGCAGTTTCTGAAAATTCCGCTAATAAGATGGCTTGTGATACAGACTTTACGTTCCCGCCTTCTTTCTAGCAGCCGGACCAACTTGAAGATGCTGCACCGAACCGCCGCATAATGTGGGCGGAATAAAAAAGGAGATACGGGAATGGCTAATGGCACCGTAAAATGGTTTAATACAACTAAAGGCTTCGGCTTCATTGCACCAGATGATGGTGGAAAAGACGTTTTTGTTCACATTTCAGCTGTTGAACAAGCAGGTCTAACTGGTTTAAGAGACGATCAGAAAGTTCAATACGAAATGGTAGAAGGCCGAGACGGAAGAGCTTCTGCTGGTGAACTAGTAGCACTAGATTAATTAAGTTTTCTAGCTTATTTTAAAACGCCACTTTTAAGTGGCGTTTTTTTATTACTCTAAATTTAAGTGGTTAGAAATCTGTCGCTATTTAATAAAAATTTAATTTCGTTCGGTTAATAGTCTCATCAAAAATTTATACACCGGATACACCTAAATATTTCTTTGACCTATACACTTTATTTTTACGCTGGTAGCCAGAGTTATCCTCAGCTCGAGGACATGAAATTAATTAATATATGTTCTCGAATACAGTCGTTACAGCCGTGTATAAACATTCGACAATAGCTTCATAATCAACTAACTCACCCAACCCCCTTTTGCATTTTCAGATATAATTTTCTATAATTGTCATAACATCCAGTCAATTATAAAAAGAGTATAATTATATTGGACTGAAAATTTATACCATCATTATAAATTACCACTTTCACTAGATAACTGTAACCGATAGTGGTTACTCTATCACTCTTTAATTAACTACTTTTGGAAGGCACCCATGAACATAGAATACTTACACACCATGGTCAGAGTAAAGGATTTACAAAAATCTATCGCATTTTATAAGCTTTTAGGACTAAAGGAGACACGTCGAGTGGATAGTGAAACTGGAAGATTTACACTAGTATTCATGTCTCCTCCTGGGCAAGAAAATGCTCACTTAGAACTTACTTATAACTGGGACGGTGACGACCTTTTACCATCTGATAGCAGGCATTTTGGTCACATAGCTTACCAAGTAAAAAATATATATGATACTTGTACATATTTAATGGACAACAATGTTACTATAAATCGTCCACCTCGCGATGGAAGAATGGCTTTCATTCGTTCGCCAGACAATGTTTCAATTGAGTTACTTCAAATGCACAGCGCGCTAGAGCCTATTGAACCATGGTTAAGTATGGAGAACGTAGGTAAATGGTGAATCGCTAGATTGCCAACAAAGCTGTGCCAATTCTACGACCTTCTTCTAGCAGCACGTTATAGGTTCTACAGGCAATAGGAGTCGACATTGCTTCGACACTAACACCTATTGCCTCGACACTATCTCTAAATTTACTAGGAATATCACAGAGCTTAGCACCTGTACCAACTAGTAGAACATCTATTTCGGATTGAGCATTAACTATTAAACTTACATTTTTAAAACCACTCCAAGAATGAATTTCCTTATTGAAAATAAATAAGTTTCCCCATTTTATATCGGGTCCAATTCTAAAAAACCCAACACCATATCCTTTTATTGGTAAACTATGCTCATATGAAACTTCAGTAATACGCATCTAGTATCAACTCCAAATTGGTAAAGCAGAAATAGCCGAAAAGAATATTATGGTATATGCAGCAATGCGATATAGTTTTTCTCTACTAGGGTTAAATAATTTTGCCCCAACAACACAAAAAACTAAATATGGTATCGCTATGATTAACCCAACAATTATAAAATTAAATATTAACATTCCTTTTAACCAAAAGATTAAAAATAATAAAATATCAATCAAAATAAGAAAAAGCGTGTTATTTGCTCGGATAACAGAAACCGGGAGTGAAGACGCCATATAAAGCATAATAACAGGTGGTCCAGGAATACCAAAGGCACCTCCAGACAAACCACCTATGGCACCAGTAAAAAATATAAGTCCCTGATTCAACGTACCTTTATATCTAACTCCATAAATCAGTAATAATAGCAGACATAAACTAAACACAGCCCCTAAAAAGCTGAAAGTATCTGCTGACATGAGGTTAAGAAAATAAACCCCAATGGGGGCACCAATAAGTGCTCCTGTGATTAACCTCAATAAATCAGGAAGTTTACCATCACGTATTGCTCTTGGAATATTTGGTAATGGCCCAATCAAGTCCATAACTAACAGAACGATCAAGGTAGCTACTGGAGAGAGAACTTGCCCAGCAATAGGTATAAATACCATTGCCGTCCCAAACCCTGAAAACCCTCTAACTAAACCTGCTAATACCGCCCCTAGAACCAAGTAAGCGAACACACCTTCGTCAAGAATAACAAAAAGTGTATCAATCACGCGTCAATGTTACCAAATTTATTTCCTTTATTGGCTGACGATTTCGACCAATCTCGCTTAACCCCAAGATAAAGTAGTGCTGTTCCTGCTATAAAAATAGAACTATAAGTTCCAACGAGGACTCCCCATATCATAGCAAAAACAAAACCTTTAATTACATCTCCACCAAGGACATAAAGAGAGATTAATGCTAACAAAGTAGTAACAGACGTCATAAGTGTACGTGCCAATGTTTCATTTATAGACATGTTCAAGACTTCACTTAGGTTTTTCTTCTTATATTTTCGTAAATTTTCTCGAACTCTATCAAAAACTACAACCGTATCATTTAAAGAGTAACCAACAATTGTTAGCAAAGCTGCAATTATAGCCAGATCAAATTTAATTTGTACTTGTGAAAAAATTCCCATCGTCAAAATGATATCATGGACCAATGCTAGGACCGCACCCAAAGCAAACTGCCACTCAAATCTAAGCCAGATATAGAATAATACTGCTCCAATAGCAGAAATAACTGCCCAAACGGCAGCTTTTACTAACTCAGATGAAACTTTCGGACCGACACTCTCAACCAAAGGAAACTTTATACCGGGATCCACAGCCGACAATGCGACTTCCACCGACTTAACCGTTGATGCTGTTATGCTTTCGTCCCCATCTTGCGCCTCAATTCTAATCTGAGTAACATTCTGATTTTCTCTAAATGTTGGGTCAAAAACCTCTGTAATTACTATATCCCCAAGGTTTAAAACGTCCAAAGCCTGCCTGTACTGAGAAACATTTACAGTGATTTCTGATTCGGTCCTGATTGTTGTGCCTCCCCTAAAATCAATTCCATAATTAAGGCCTTGAAAAAATAAAGAAACACAACTTAAGATAATTAGTGTCGAAGAAATACCAAGCCAAAGCTTCCATTTACCAAAAAAGTTATAATTCGTTTTTCCTTTTATTAGCTTTAATCTCATCTTACACCTCTATACTTTTGGGTCGTTTTCGTTCGAACCAAACAATAATAAAAAGACGAGTGAGGTAAATCGCTGTAAATACTGACGTAATTATACCAAAACCTAGAGTTATTGAAAAACCTCTGACAGGGCCCGAACCCATCACAAACAAAATAATAGCAGTTATTAATGTAGTAATATTTGCATCCAAGATAGCACTTAATGCTTTTTCATAACCAACCTCAATTGCCCTTGCAGGACCCTTAGAGGTTTTCAGCTCTTCTCTAATTCGCTCAAAAATTAAAACATTCGCATCTACAGCCATCCCAATTGTTAGTACAATTCCTGCAATCCCAGGGAGTGTTAGTGTCGCGCCAACGGCGCTTAAGAGACCAAATATTAAAGTTACATTAATAATCAATGCCACATTAGCAAAAATACCAAACAATCCATAACTTAAAAACATAAACACTAATACAGATATAAAGGCGACTAAGCATGCAACTTTTCCAGCATCTATGCTGTCTTGCCCTAATTCAGGACCAATAGTTCGTTCTTCAAGAAATATCATTCCAGCAGGTAATGCTCCAGCTCGCAACAAAACAGACAGCTCTGAAGATTCTTCAACCGAAAAACTTCCACTTATTTGGCCTGAGCCACCCATTATAGCATCTCTTATTACAGGGGCACTGATAACCTCATTATCCAATACTATAGCAAATGGTGAACCTATGTTATTAGCTGTAAATAGACCAAACTTCTTTCCTCCAGAAGGATTAAACCGGAAGTTTACGGAAGGTAACCCGTTCTGATCAAACGAAGGTTGGGCATCAGTTAGATCCTCTCCAGTTACTACTGGCGATTTTTTCAATATATAATATTCAGCATTTGTACTTTCCTTACTATAAGCTTTGTACAAACCATTTTCTGGTTTAATGGCTTCGTCTGGATTTGAAATTCGACGAACGACCTCCTGGAATGTTAACTTTGCAGTTGTGCCTATAAGACTTTTTAATTCATTTGCCGAACCAATTCCTGGAACTTGAATAAGTATTCTACGCTCACCTTGTCTTTGGATTGTAGGTTCACGTGTCCCAACTTCATCAACTCGTCTTCGAATAATTTCCAAAGATTGTTTAAGTGTACGATCATTTGTTGCGAGCTTTTCAGCCTCGCTTAATTCGATTATAAGCTCCCCATCCTGACCTGAAACTAATAAGTCTTTTGAACCAAGCGCATTAACTGATGAAACTGGAACAGCCATAGCTTGAACAATTTCAATTGCCCGAATTAAACCTTCTTTTTTTGAAACACTAATTCTTAGCTGTCCAAAGGAACTTTCCTTTAGCTTCCTTATACTCCCAATTTGTCCTCTTTCGGCCTTAAGCGCATCTCTAACGGTCGGCCACATAGAGTCCATGCGTGAAGCATAAACCTCCTCAACATTAACCTCTGCTAAAAGATGTGCTCCTCCTCTTAAATCTAGACCAAGGTTAACTAACCGCGAAGGTAAAAACTTGGGCCACCAATAAGTTAAATCACTCTTATTGGTGTCTCCATCTAAAAGAGCTTTCGATTTAATGGCATCATTATAGTCTTCCACATGCTTATAAAAAAAGTTTGGAAACGCAAACAGAATGCCAAGTAAAACTACAAATAGAATTGAGATTCTTTTTAATGAAGAAATTTGAAGCATTAATGATTTACTTTGCTGGCTCTGTTTTACTTATAACGGTTGCAACAGTCGATTTTATTACACGAACTTTTACGCCATCCGCAATTTCAACCTCAATCTCACCATCTTCTTTAACTTTTGCAACTTTACCTACTATTCCACCCTGAGTGATTATGTTATCACCGCGGCGTAAATTAGAAACCATGTTAGTGTGTTCTTTAGCTTTTTTCTGTTGAGGTCTAATCAAAAGAAAATACATTATTGCGAAAATAAGAATTAAGGGTATGAACTGTTGAATTTGAGACATAATATATCCTTTAAGGTTTTTGGCAGGTGCCATATTAATTTGAAAGAGACACTATCTGTGCAACAAGAAAGTCGCAAGGTGGCTATACAATGAATTTCATGGTTCAAAACATATTTTTTTTCATGCATATGGAAACTAGGTGATTTTTTAGGAGAATTCATAGATGCATAATATTCGTATGATAAGAGAGAATCCAGCAGAGTTCGACAAGGCATTAAAAAGACGCGGATTATCTCCTCTATCTGAAATGATTTTAGCTATAGATAGTTCACGACGGTTAAAAATAAGCGTCTCTGAAAAAGAAAGAGCAGAGCTGAACAAAGCTGCTAAAGATGCGGGACTTGCTAAAGCCGAAGGAAATGAAGAAGAGTTTCAAAGACTTAGAGCGCTAGTCTCTAGGAAAAAAGATGAGATTCAAATACTAACCTCTCAGGCAAGAGATGAAGATCAAAAGCTTGAAACCCTATTAATGGGCATCCCAAACACAGTTTCAGAAGAGATCCCAGATGGTGACTCAGAGCTTTCAAATGTAGAAATGAGAAAATGGGGAAAGCCCAAACAATATACATTTCTACCAAAAGAGCATTTTGAAGTTAGCGGCGCAAAATCTGGAATGGACTTTGAAATCGCTGCAAAAATTTCAGGATCTCGCTTTGTAATTCTCCAGGGGGCAATAGCACAGTTACATAGGGCACTGGCTCAGTTCATGTTAGACACTCATATACAGCTGAATGGTCTGTTGGAAACCTGGGCTCCTGTTATTGTTAATGAAGCAATGATGTACGGCACAGGGAACCTTCCAAAGTTTGGAGAAGACAGTTACCAAACGACAACAGGGCAATGGCTTATTCCAACAGCTGAAGTTACTCTTACTAATATAATAAATGGATTAACTGTGGATGAAAGTAGTTTACCTCATCGATACTGCGCGCATTCTCAATGCTTTAGATCAGAAGCAGGCTCTGCCGGCAGAGATACAGCAGGAATGCTAAGGCAACATCAATTTGAAAAAGTAGAAATGGTCTCTATCACAACTCCAAACACTTCCGCTGCAGAGCACTCTCGCATGACAAAGTGCGCCGAAGGGCTTCTAGAGGCCTTAGAGTTACCTTACAGAACCGTTATATTGTGCGCTGGAGATATTGGGTTTGGAGCCAAGGTTACTCATGATATCGAAGTTTGGTTACCTGGGCAGAATAAGTATCGGGAAATTAGCTCCGTTTCGCTTTGTGGTGATTTTCAAGCTCGACGAATGAATGCAAGATACAAGCCCGATGACAATGGTAAGCCAGAGTTCGTACATACTCTAAATGGGTCTGGTTTAGCAGTAGGGCGATCTCTCATAGCAGTTATCGAAAACTATCAAAATGAAGATGGTTCTATCACAATTCCAAGTGTTTTAACAAAGTACATGGGTGGAAAATCTTTAATAACGGATCAAGGGAAACTAAATTAGTAATTAACCTAAAACCCTCTACACCTCAAACTCAATATCAATTATAATAAAATAAAAAGGTACAAGAATGCGTATATTAATTACGAATGATGACGGTATTAACGCACCAGGATTAAAAGTGATGCACGAGATTGCTTTAAAGGTAGCTGGCCCAGATGGTGAAGTCTGGATTGTGGCACCTGAATCAGAGCAATCAGGAGTAGGCCATTGTATAAACTATATAAACCCAACACTAGTTTCTGAGATAGGCAAAAGAAAAATAGCAATCCAAGGTTCACCAGCGGATTGCATACTAGCGGGCCTCCATTACGTATTAAAAGGTAAAAAACCAGATTTAATTTTATCAGGAGTAAATAAAGGTAATAACGCTGGGGAAAATACTGTCTACTCCGGCACTGTCGGAGCCGCAATGGAAGGGGCACTTCAAGGGATTCCATCTATTGCTATTTCTCAATATTATGGCCCTAAAAATATAACACTTGAGAACCCTTTTGAAGCAGCCTTATTTCACTTAGCTCCTCTAATTAAAAATATTTTTGAAAGCGGACCATGGGCTGGATCAAATTATTACACCTTTTATAATATAAATGTCCCCCCTACTCCATCAAATGATGTAAAAGGAATTAAAGTAGTTTCTCAAGGGCTCCGGAAGACAAAATTTGGGGTCGAACCAAGTGTTGCACCAAATGGTCGAAATTTTTTATGGATAAAGGGAAATCGGCAGGATGTTCCTACGGCTGAAAACACTGATGTGCATGCCAACCTAAATGGGTATATCTCTGTGACGCCCATGGATTGTGATTTAACAAGGTACGATTTATTAAATGATTTGAAGAAAAAACTAGAATGCAACAATTAGAAAGTGGTCACTCAGAACGTTTAATGCAATTTCTTTATACCCTTAGATCTAGAGGGGTTCTTGATTCCAATGTATTGTTAGCAATGGAAAAGATTGACAGAGCGCACTTTATTAAAGGACCATTTGCCGAAAGAGCTTATGAGGACGTACCTCTTCCAATTTCATGTGCTCAAACCATTAGCCAACCATCTGTTGTAGGATTGATGACGCAGGCACTAAATGTCCAACCCAGGGATAAAGTTCTAGAAGTGGGAACTGGTTCAGGGTACCAAGCAGCCATTTTAAGCAAGTTAGCTAGAAGAGTTTATACTATTGATAGGCATTCTACGCTAACAAATTATGTAGAGAAACTTTTTATTAATCTTAACATCAATAATGTGACTACTTTTTTTGGCGATGGTTGCTTAGGTTTACCAGAACAAGCACCGTTTGATAAAATAATGGTTACAGCAGCAGCAGAAGACCCACCTAATATCCTTTTGCATCAACTAAAAGTTGGAGGTATAATGATCGTACCAGTTGGACAGTCAGACTCAATTCAAAACTTAATTAAGGTTGTACGTGAGGAATCTGGCTTCGTTTATGAAGAACTATTTCCAGTTCGATTTGTTCCTCTGGTCGAGGGATTGAGTAAGAAGTAAATAAAGGGTAATCAAGATTATGGTATTAATAAAGGCATTAAGATTTACTTTAGCTATTAGTTTAGTATTCAGTCTTTCGGCGTGCAATTTAGCTATTCAAGAGAAACTCTCAACTTTAGATTTTAACCTTAGAAAGTCTCTAAATATAGATGGATTAAACCTTCCTTCTATCAAAACAAAAAAAACGGCTACTGTTACGAGTACACCACCAAAGGCCTCCCAACAGGTCAATCAAAAAGAGAGCGCCATCATAACAAATAGTAAAGCCAAAAACGGTAAACCTAAGGCGAGAATAAAAAGTTCATTGGCAACAGCAACTATAACAGAAAAAATAGAACCAGAATTAATAAGTTTTATAAAACCCGTAACTGGTGAAACGCTTCGCCAGTATAAAAAAGGGTTAAGCGATGGAATAGACATTTCTGCGACTAGTGGCGCAACTGTTAGGGCAGTAGCAGATGGCAGAGTGATAGCTATAACACAAGATACTGAACAAAGGTATGTTCTGATTTTAAGGCATAGTGGTAATCTTTTAACCATCTATGCAAATATTTCAAATATATCTGTTCAAAAAGATGAAATCATAAAAGCTGGACAAAAAATTGCAAAAGTGTCGAGTGGTAAACCTTCATTTCTACATTTTGAGGTCCGCGAAGGAATGGAAGCGGTAGACCCCTCCAAGTATTTTTAAATACTAATTCCTTTTCGACCGGCTAAGTCAATAAAATATTGCCAAGCCACTCTTCCAGATCTACCACCTCTTGTCTGTTGCCACTCGATGGCTTCTTGAACTAAATCTTCCTTACTAATCTGAATTCCATATCTTATACAATAACCTTCAATCATCAAAAGATATTCATCCTGAGTACATGGATGAAAACCCAACCAAAGGCCAAACCTATCAGATAATGATACTTTCTCCTCTACTGCTTCCGACGGATTAATTGCACTACCAGATTCGTTCTCGATCATATCTCTAGGCATTAAATGTCTACGGTTAGAAGTAGCATAAAATATAACATTGTCTGGACGACCTTCAATTCCACCATCAAGGACTACTTTAAGGGATTTGTAATGATGGTCATCATTTGAAAAGCTAAGGTCATCGCAGAACAATATAAACCTTTCTTTAAGATCTCTTATATAACTCAGTAATCTTCCTATGGATGGAAGATCTTCACGTTGGATTTCTATCAATTTAATAGGTAAGTTCTCCGATTGAACTTTTACACAAATCGCTTTTACCAAAGACGATTTACCCATCCCACGAGCACCCCATAATAGCGCGTTGTTTGCTGGGAAACCCTTTGCAAATTGATAAGTATTCTGTAACAATGTATCTCTCGCACGATCCAAACTTAACAGTAAATCAAGATCTACATGATTAACACTTTCAATTACTTGAAAGGAATCAGGCGTTGTGTTCCACAAAAATGCATTACCCACACTAAAGTCTGGGTTAAGTTCGTTGGGAGGAGAAATCCTCTCCAATGCGTCAGCTATACGAGACAGAAACTTTTGAGACATAATTAATACCTCACCCTAATTATCTGTATCATCATCTTCGAACCACAAACCTTCCGCTCGGAGTTTCTTTTCTCTTTTGGTTTCCACCCTTTTAACTAGAAGAATTGAAATTTCATATAACCCATATACCACCACAAAAAGAATTACCTGTGTTATGACATCAGGAGGGGTAACCAAAGCTGCGAGCACTAATATCGCAACCACAGCATATTTCCGTACATTTCCAAGCCCCTTAGAGGAAACTAAACCAGCCTTACCCATTAAGGTCAATAAAACAGGTAATTGGAAACAAAGACCGAAAGCAACGATAAATTTAATAGTTAAACTTAAATACTCTGCAACGGAACCTTGAAACGTAATCCCAGGATCTCCCAAGCCCGCACCCTCGCCCTCTACCCAGTCTCCTGACGAACCAATCTGCTGAAACCCTAAAAAGAAATCAAAAGCCAACGGTATAACAATATAGAACGCAAATGCAGCACCTAGAAAAAACATTGCAGGAGAGGCCAAGATAAACGGTAAAAAAGCGGACTTCTCGTTTTTGTACAATCCTGGCGCAACAAAACGCCAAAGCTGGCCTGCAATTACTGGAAAAGACAGTATTAACCCCCCTAATAGAGATATTCTAATGGCTACAAAGAAACCTTCTTGAAGTTTTATAAGTATAAGTCCGCAATCCTGACCTCTTTCCAAAAGTTGACCACATATAGGTTGCGTCAAAAAATTAAAAATTGGGTTCCATACAGTAAAACAAATACCCATACCAACAATAAATGCTAATACAGACTTAACCAAGCGTGATCTCAGTTCGGTCAAATGCTCTATTAAAGGAGCACCACTTGACTCAACGTCCTCAGCCTCAGGTTCAACACTCATAGTATAGTGTCTTTCTTTTTAGTACTTTTCTTACTAGGTTTTTTTTTAGCTATCTTTACTTTAGGCTTTAATTTCGGTGCTCTAATGTTTTTATCTTTATTAGTAGCTTTAACCACTACTTCTAATTCATTATCTACAGAATCAACATCTGTATTCTTGACTGCCTTTTCTTGGCGTCTCTTTTCTACTGCTAACTTATTTTTCTCTCTCTCTTTTGATCGATCTTTAGCCAACTTTTCTGTTTCTGATCCTGGATTATAGCTACTGAAGTCAGTAGCAGTTTTCAAAGCATCCAAACCCATTTTTTTTGGATTTGCGATATTACGAAGACTACTTGTAATATCGCCCACACCAGAATCTTCTGCCGCATCTTCCATAGCTCGAGAAAACTCTCTTGCCATTTTCTTTACTTTTGAAGTGGCTTGCCCCATCATCCGAAACATACCCGGTAACTCTTTTGGACCCACTACGATTAACGCAACAAGACCGATAAGTAAAAGTTCGGTTGACCCCATATTAGACCCTCAAAAAGTTATAGTACTTAAACTTTTTCCTTATCATCTTTAGGCGTCACGTCTTTTACTTCATCCGATTCAGAAGTGTCGATTTCTTTTTTGGTTTCATCAACACCTTTTTTAAAAGCTGTTATGCCCTTACCTACTTCACCCATTAATGAAGAAATTTTTCCTCTCCCGAACATAACTAATACTACCACCGCGATCAAAAGAACACCTGGTAGCCCAATATTATTCAACATCTCTTCTCTCCAATATAATACCTATAATGTACCTACTTAATTGTTAAAGATAATCAACCTATAACTTAAACTTATTGTAAACCAATATGACATATAAGGATGTATATATTCAACGATTAATAATAAAAAGGTATTTTTAAATACTCATCTTTCCATTTCGTAGCACTTGTTACTGCGACAGAGACCGTTTAATAGCTAGTTAATAATATAAAAACCGGGATACTTAACCTTATGATCGAACGTTACTCAAGGCCAGAAATGATAAAAATTTGGTCTCCTGAAACAAAATTTAATATTTGGTATGAGATTGAAGCTTACGCTTGCGAAGCACAGGCGAAACTAGGCGTGATCCCAATTAAGAGTGTAGATGCTATTTGGAAAGCAAAAAATACAGAATTTGATATCTCTCGGATAAATGAAATTGAAGCTGAAACAAAACACGATGTAATTGCATTCTTAACGCATCTGGCAGAAATAATTGGTCAGGATGAAGCACGTTTTGTGCATCAAGGAATGACCAGTTCTGACGTATTGGACACAACATTGAATATTCAATTAGTCCGAGCAACTGATATATTGCTACAAGATATTGACCACCTCCTGGAAGCTTTAAAAGCTAAAGCCTATTCTTTCAAGGACACCATTCGCATTGGACGCTCGCATGGTATCCATGCGGAACCGACTACTATGGGACTAACCTTTGCCAGATTTTATGCCGAAATGGCCCGCAATAAAGAGCGACTGTTAGTAGCTCGCTCAGAAGTTTCTACCGGAGCCATCTCAGGAGCCGTGGGCACCTTTGCGAACATTGATCCATATGTAGAGGAATACGTTTGTAAAAAGTTAAATATTGCCCCAGAGACAATAAGCACCCAAATCATACCACGCGATAGACACGCTGCATACTTTAGCGCATTAGGGGTCGTTGCCAGCTCTATAGAAAATATAGTAATCGAAATAAGACATATGCAACGCACTGAAGTGCTCGAAGCTGAAGAGTTCTTTTCCAAAGGGCAAAAAGGTTCTTCAGCTATGCCACATAAACGGAACCCTGTTTTAACAGAAAACTTAACCGGTTTAGCGCGTCTTGTGAGGATGTCAGTCATTCCAGCACTTGAAAATGTTGCTCTCTGGCATGAAAGAGATATTTCTCATTCATCTGTTGAACGAGCTATAGCTCCAGACACAACAATAACGTTAGATTTTGCTCTTCATCGGTTAACTTCTGTAATTGATAACTTAGTACTTTATCCA
>Ga0115555_1000625_pt1 | contig 24201 bp, 14 predicted proteins | sample COGITO_mtgs_1104_2_FD_87285 | JGI IMG/M metagenome (GOLD analysis project Ga0115555, IMG submission 87285) | Pelagic marine microbial communities from North Sea - COGITO_mtgs_110407 | ecosystem: Environmental > Aquatic > Marine > Epipelagic | place: Germany:Helgoland, sampling site Kabeltonne... | reverse complement strand
TCACAACAGGTTATCTCCACCAAGTCTCCGCCCCCACCCGGAGGAGAAACAAAAGAAGAGGGGGGCGTTTTATCCCCCCGACCCCCCCCCCCCCGCCCTCTAGCAAAATTCGGGAAGCGGATATTGAAAAAAACTTTCCTGCTACCCCTCCTCGGGTCCGCGCTATCAATCCTCCTCCCCCTGACTCTCTCCCGGTTCATACCGGAGGCCACCGGTAAACTGCTTGGTCTCCTCACCCTGTCGTTCTACATCGGTCGATCCGGGTGGATGAAGACCAGGGAGGTGGTTGTGGAGGGGGAGAGGAGGGCTAGGGGGGAGGAGAGGAGGAAGGGGGAGGAGAGGAGGGAGAAGGGGCGGAGGGACGTCTTGAGGAGGGGGATGGAGCGGTGATGGAGCAGTGATGGAGCGGTGATGGAGCAGTGATGGAGCGGTGATGGAGCAGTGATGGAGGATCTTTTCTTTTCGCTAATTTCTAAAGGAGACTAGGTTTTTCTTCTAAACAATCTTCAATCTCATTCATTCTCTCAATCTCATTCAACCCTTACAATGGTAATAAAAAACTACTTCACTTTTCACTTCTTTTGCTCTTTCTGGCTTTGGAATCTATCGCTCTTCCAGAAGAATCCGTTCTTATACACACTGTATCCACCCACACCAATCAAAACCCCTGTTGTCAGATCTAATGCAACGCGAAAGAGATTGAGGAACGGACGGTTGCCAACGGGGGTGAGTTTATGTTTGTTCATTAGAGAGATCCGTTTCAATTCCGTTTGTGCCAGTTCCGTTGAGATAGATAACGGGGGTGGGTGGGAATGATGGGGATTGGATTCAACTGCGACGCGACAATACTGTGGCGGAGTGTGTGTATAGAACTATTCACAGATTTTTTGAAAGGATTGAAGCTGGAATCTCTCTTTAAAAGTTTCAAAGGTCGTTGGCCTTCTTCTTCTGAAATTCTGATTTCTGATTTTTGCCGCCGCCCTTCCGCTTCAACAGTTATAACACCAAAAGGGAATATCTCCATTCAATCTTATCTATATTCGATCTTATTACACATTACAGACCCCATCTACTGTACTACCACAACTTTATTACCTCTATACTCTTTGTCATGAGCGAGCTTTCCAGACTCAGAGAGGAGGCACTCATGCATGGAGGAGTTATGGCCGTATTGACGAAAACGAGGCCTGAACTCTTCGGGCAGGAAGAGGGGAAGCCGAAGGAGAAGCCGAAGGAGAGCGCAAAGAGAATCTCCGAGGGCTCTCTGATATCTGTCACCTGGGAGGGCGAGGGCACGTTCCCCTGTGTCGTGCGGTGCAATGGTTGCGACCTTGAGGTAGTTTCTGCCGACGGTGCCTTCGCCGATCCTGTTTACTTCGATCCTGACCTGGATGATTGGGTCTTCACCCCTGGAGTGAAGCAGCCTGTCACGCCTGCTGCGAAGACGCCCTTATCTAAGAAGAGGTCCGCTGCAGCCATCACTCCCGGCCTGACCCCCACCACCGCCTCGACGCCCTCTTCGGTGACCACCACCATGTCCTCCACGAGGCCGATCACCACTGCCGAGTTGAACATGATCTCCACTACCGAGGCGAACATCAGCAACACTTTTTTCTCTCCCACCCTGTGGACGTCCGTCTCGTCTGCTTCGGAGCTGATTGCGGCGTCCGAGATCCCCGATTCCACTATCTCCTCTCTCTCTTCTCTCTTCCCGGGACTTAGCAGAAGCCTGAAGTCGGTGAAGGAGGCGTCCAAGCAGAAGGTGAGTGCTCATAGCGAACGGGCTTGAGGCGGCAGCGGCAGCTCCAACCCAGGGAATGCTGGGTGAACAGCTGCGGAGCGGTTCCACCTCCACCCCCCCCCCAGGCTCCAGCGCTCACTCTCATATGCGCTCACTCTCATATGCGCTCGCCGCACACAGATGGAGGAGGTTTTGAAGAAGAAGGAGCAGGTCGCGGACAGCGGCGACCCGAAGAGCAAGAAGGCCAAGCTCAGCAAGGAAGACCGCGCCCTGGCGAAGGCTGCGGTACAGCTGGAGAAGGAGAAAGCCAAGTCTGCGAAGGCGGCAGCGACAAAGGAGAGGAAGGAGAAGGCCGCCGCGGACAAGGAGAAGATGGCGCGGATCCGGAGCCTGAAGAAGACCGCCGGGGACACTATCAGGAGTAACATCTGGCACTACAAGCAGGATGATGTCAAGTTCTCCTACCCTTCTGGCCTCTTCGCTAACTGGAACGAGGTCTGCGAGGTGTTCCTCTCGCCCAACAGCCGGGATCACCCCGAGCTCAAAAAGGAGCCAGGGGCCACTGCCTCCTTCGATCTCAGCCACACGGAGCTGTGCAAGGCGGTCGGCAAAACCAAGGCGGGCAAGAGCTTCCGCTACTCGCATGCATACGTGAAGGACGTTACGATCACGTGGGCGAAAGGCAAGGTAAACTTCACTGCGAGCCTGGATGGATACGGGGGTTCTGGTGGCTGGGGAATGTGGTGAGGAGTTAGGTCGAGGCGCGCGTAAATTTACTTCGACGCTCAAGGCAAACTCAAGCTTAGGGAAATAACGCTCTCCCTCCTCGGCCCCTTCGTGGGAGATTTAATGTATGCGTAAATGTTGCGACAAATTAAGATTAAGCAAGAAGCCGTTCAAATGCTTATTACAAAAAATCTCCTCTCTAAAACCCTTCATTGCATCTTCATTGCGCCTACTGTGGGGATCGATCGCTGCCCCTACCCGATGATAAATTTACCGAGAACAATCCATCAATGACCACTTAATTTTTGTCCCTGAATACATACGATAATTCGGCAATTCTACTGCGCGGTACTAAAAAAAAGTAACCTTTTCCTCCCCCGGGAACCTTCTTGTCTTCCTTCCTCCTTCCCCCCTCCCATGTTTAACTCCGACTCCATCTTCAGGCTCTTCCCTCCCCTCGACCTTCTTCCCGACGGCGACAACAAGGGGAACATCGTACCTCCTCCCTATCCCGAGCGCTCCTCTCACCCCCTCTTGATTATACCCCTCCATCGGGCACGTTTCCAACCCCTCCGCCGAGCATCCCAGCATGAACGCCATGGCCACCATGCAGGTGTTCTTCACTGACCAAGTCCGGGACGAGCTTAACGTCGGCAGCAGCAGCTTCTGGGACTTCCACCGACCTAAATTGAAGATGTTCACGAACAGCCTTAACATTTTGCTCACGAAGCGGCTGAGAAAAGATGGAAGCAAAGGATATGTCGAGGAGAATAGGGAGACCAGGAACATAGTGTACATCGCCTGTGGTGATGACGGAAATTGACGCTTGTTTGTTAGCAGAGAAAGAAGAAGGAAAGATGAACCAAGAAAACGACGTGCTCAGAAGAGAAAGCGCGACGACATTGCAAGCGGGGCACAGTTCGCTTGCTATTTTACCTGATTCTTTGTCATCAGATCTCCCGTTTGGGTTTGGGTTTGGGTTTGGGTTTGCGTTCGAGTTTGGGAGGAATCTCTTCCCATGTAGAAGGGAACGAGCTCCCGCCAGCCTCTCCAGCCTCCACACCTCAAATCCGCCAGAAATAGAACAACCGCGCTGCAAAGAGAACGAGCGGTTGATAAGTCTGACTGCTCGAAACCTCTCTCTCCCCCCCCCTTCCTTCATGGCCTTACCTGCACCCTTCTATTCTGCTCAAATTGTGTCCAATGAAGAATTTTGACAACTTCGACTTGATTTTCGGGTCACTGACAACCAGAACCCGATAGGGCTGAGCGTTGAACGAGGTGGGGGACCTCATGGCCAAGGACAGGATCCGCGAAAGGGTGGAGGTGGGGATCTCATGAGAGGGATCAAAACGACCTACGGCATAACGGTTCTGGACAGTTTCCTCAAATGCCGAAGACGTCGATTTTACCAGCCCAAGAGACCGTTTAAAGAGGGGGAGGGGGGTACTAATGAATGCATTGGTGACAGCAATTATGAGGAGGGGTAATTTCATTTCTGAAGTAAGTGCAGGCAGGGGCAAGGATGGGGAGGAGGTAGGTAAGAGTGGGAATTTCTTCAAATTTGATTCCTGATACTATCTGTTTCGATAAAGGATCTCTTGAGTCAATTTTTCGAAGCTATAAATCAGTGTTGAGTGGATACAGGCTTGCCTTGCTGATTTGCATGTCGTCAGCAAAACGACTCCCAATAATCCTCGCTATTTCTTAACATTTTCGTACCGCACTCATTTGATACAAACACACACAAAATACCATTGGTTTTGAGCGATTGCATTTCTTTGACAGCTCTATACTAAGCGATGAATCAGGCACTGACAGTGACGCTGACGTTGTTGTGTTTGATGGTATTCTCTATGACTGCTACGACCGCACTTCAATTCAGCCCAACTTCCGCCTCTCGGCGTTCTTTCGTTAAGAATACCGTGGGATTGTCATTTGGGGCGGGGTTAATGCCCTTTTTTGCTAGCCCCCAAGTTGCCACTGCTGCTCCCGAGATTCTGACGACAGAAAAAGGGTTGAAGTATTCTTTCCTCAAAGGGGGGAAAGGCAGCCCACCACAAGTAGGAGATGTCGTCGCAATCGATTATACGGGATACAAGACTGACGGGAGTATATTTGACGCGACACACTCTGAAGGGAAGAAGAACAACTTGACATTCAAATTAGGCGACCGTGCCGTGATTGCGGGTCTGGAAGATATTGTTCAGCAGATGACAGTGGGATCCAAGGTTCAGGTCATCATTCCTCCGGAGATGGCATATGGGAGCAAGGGTGTCTGTCTTGAGAGTGGGGAGTGCCTGATCAAGGGTGGCGAGACGCTTGTTTACGATGTATTTCTGAAGAAGGCTGCCATTCCGCCGCCTTGATCCTTGATCACATCAATCGACAATGGGCCTCTTTTGTTTGGAAAAATGTTGAACAGAAAAGAAATGTGTGCTGTAGTTTGTAGCAATAAAAACCATTTCCTTTGAAAATTATACAATCCAAGTATCAGCACACGCTCTCCTCACAGAAAGTTTTCAGCCATTCACACTCTGCCTCCAAACCCTCGCCTTCCTCCTTGTTATCAACCTCAATCAACTTTTTGCTGATTTCCCTGACCTTGATCTCTCCTTTCTGCTTGTCGCAGCTGACGAGCCAGACATTGCCAACATTTAATGAGTTCTTGGTCAGTACATTTATTACCTCTCCACTAGCTCCGGTGTCATAAATTGCAACCGGGCTCGAACAGTCAATTTTCAGGTCCATGACATAAACCTTGCTGCCATATGAAACAATGAAGACGGTGGGTTTTTGAGAGCTCCATTCGACCTGTGCACCACCTGTTACTGCCCCCCCGTCAAAAGCACTGACGTCGAAATTTGCGATCCTGCTCTGCACGTCGTGTTTGTAAATCTCTACAGTACCATCGTTGCGTCCTACCAGAAACAGCCCCGTGACAAACTCGTTCACAGAAACACCGCAGACAGAGCTTTCGAAGCCTCTCACCCCCTCTCCACACGAAAAGCTGCTGACCGTAGCCCCAAATGAGCTCATACTGTATATTTTGCCGTGTGCCGTCGATAGTACGAAGGTATTACCGCTCAATGCGTGGGGGAGACTCACCAAACCGCTGACTACTGGACCAATGCTACCACTTTCAGGGCACCCAACACCTCCGTTTACGAGCCCGTCCTTTGTGAACCAAATAACCCGCGACAAGGCCAACTTCATTTTCGCCCCAATACCCAACCCCAGATGAGCATTGTCGTCACTGATATCGACAACATCACCACTGCTGGTAGCGTTGGAGATGTTGTCTGCAATGTACCACACGCAGCACATTCCCCTATCATCGCAGCTGACCACTTGATTGACATCGACACAAATTCCCACAATATTGCTCGCATGTGGATTGTCATTCAACGACTGGTAGTCAGTTGAGTAAGTCGGCTTTCGTACAGGAAGCGATGGCATGTTCAGCTGCTTTGAATATCGACCGATGTGCTGGGATTTTTCTTCCCGTAAGTCCCACACGCATAAACTTCCGTCTTCCTTCCCGGCGACAACAACATGCGAGAAAGTACCGAGAGTGGTCTTAGTGATTTTGCCGTCGCAAACTAAAACCTTGACAGGAGTGCTCGTGTTGAAAGTTTCCCATATACATACGACACTCTTCCCGCTGAAGACATGTGGCTTCTCATTCTCCCGTCCCTCCTCTTTCTCCACATGTACAGTAACAATCATGGTCCCTTTGCTCACGCTGGTAATCGCCTCAACGCATCGCATATTACGCCACAGAATCTGGTTGAAGGGAGTCTTCTGCTTGCCCACATACTTAAACTCGCTTCCCACCTCAAAAATATCATCTTCATGACCGGCGTTGCTTAAGCTAGTGTCGATGTTGTACTTATTAGCACGTACCAAATTTTCCTCACACAAGGATTCACAAAGTACACTGGCCTGCTCCAAAAATCTAGTCAGCCCCCCCCCTCCCTCCGCGCCTACGCCATCGTCTCTCCTACTCCTTGGTATGAGCTTTTCCAGTCCCTTCAAGTCCCCCCTTTTTACTAGCCCTAGCATTTCCTCAAAAACAGTGTCGTCCTCCCCGTTTCGACACAAGCAACCCTCATCCCTGGTAGCAACTTCATCAGTGACACACCCGATGCTCCTGTTCCCCTCATTAAACTGCGTGGATGACTCCGTAATCATGTTATCGTTGCTCCTGAGTTTGCTCTGGTACTGCCTATACAAAGTGATAGGAGGGCTGCTATAGACGGTGAAACCGACCTTGATAAGCTTTGTTTGCGCCTTGATGTCGTTGATCCTCTTGGCGGCTGGATTAAAATTGCTCAGACTCGCTTTCGCCGATTTGCTTAGTGAGGAGTTGGTGCTCATGTAGCTCCCCACATTGCTGAATTTGCCCTTGGCAGTAGGTTTTGGTTCCTTTGGCTTAGGCTTGACAGACATTTTCGGTTTCGGTGTCACAGTCTTTACCTCAGTTTTTTTAACTGGCGACGCTTCCTCCTCCTCAAAGTCGTCGTCGTCGTAATCCTCAAACTCATCCTCATCATCGCTGTAGCCAGTTCCTGAGCCAAAAGACTTGTCTGCTGCTTTAGGAGTTGCCTTGTTTTTTTTGTTACTGGAACCATTTTCAGTGTTTTTATCGTTCATCGAGTCAAAATGAACGCCGTTACTGCCGGGTGCGGAAGGTGAAGACACAGTATGTACCGACGACACTCCGGTGAAGTTTTGCACACTGTCTGGCAAAGTTTGAACGTTAGAGGAGGTTGAGGGCTGCTCAAGTTGGCGGCTAGCCTTCGATTGCTTCTTCTGGCGGCGGTGATCTCCATTACTACTGCTGCTCGGAGGAACCTTTGGCTCGGGAGGGGCAGCTGGGGGTGGAGCTTGAGAGGAGGAGGAAGGTGGAGCCCGCTGCTTAGAGGACTTCTTTGATTTCTTCTCCCGACGAGGCTGAGACGAGGTCTTAGCCTCCATCAAAGACGATGAGCGGGGGAATGTGTACTGTTCTGAGGCGATTAAATGTTAGGTAGGGTTTTATCTTCTGAACATGTTCATGTTCACAGCGAGAAAGCGAGAAAACTAAAAAAATCCGGGAGAAGTAGAGCGGAACGAATTATGGGAAAAATAAGCGCTTTTGTTTTCTCCAAACGGTCTGTTCTGTTCTTTCGTGCGACAATGTAAGTATTTTCCGGAAAAAAATCTACAGCTTTTACTGCTCGAGATAACTACTATTTCGGTGCTTTCGGCAACTCCTCTCCGTGGAATTTAAGCCTCCTTCTTTCTATCCTTGCCTGACGTTCATCGACACTGGCTTTCGGTCTAGGCAAGGGTTTGTCCTTACTTAATAACTCAGCTTCAATCTTCATTTTCTTTCTCGAGTCTTTGGCTCTCATATAATTTCTCCATTCTTGTGTTTCAGGATTCTTTATCTGTAGTTCTTCTAAGCGCTTGGCTTCCTCTCTGGCCTTCCTTCTTAGCTCCGCAAGCCTACACGACGACATGGGTTAGCGTTTTTTCAAATGTGCTCTGCGTCGATTCGCTTCACAGATTAATTTCGATTACATCTCGCTTTGCTGTACTCACTCCTCAGCGCTCATTTTGTGTACTTCGTCCTTATTTCTGGGAGGAAACATCTTGTCATAGTTTTTCCGTGTCCAAGGTGTGCAGTAATACTTCAGGATACCCATCTTTTTCCGGATTTTGCGTTGCCTTAGCCTCTCAAATTTGGCATCAGCCTCTAGCTCTTTCTCCTTTTTTTTCCTGGCCTTCAACTCTTTCATGTCTTGCAAATACCTTTTTTTTTTGCTCCACCAATTGTGACCCATGTATTCTGTCATCAGATTGTTCTGGATACGAAAGGCAGGGTACCACAGCGATGGGTACGTAAGAGCTATTTTCTTTACCTCGTCAAACTCAATCTTGACGTCCTCTGCAGTTATGTTCATTTTCTTCTTCGCAATCTTTTGGTTCCCCTTGAGCTCCTCGTTAGGGCCGACGTGGTGAAAAACATTCAGCATAGTGTGGAGCTCATCTTTCTCAACGTACCCATTCTTGTCTTTGTCAAATACGTAGAAACAGTACTTCATAACCTCCTCCCTCTCGAACAAACACATAACTACTATGCTCTGAATAAACTCTCCGAAATTAATGGTACCCACGTGATTGATATCGAGGAGTTCAAAGACACCGTCGCCGTATATGGATCGCTTTTCCTCCATAGCATCGTAGAACGACTCCACCTCAATGTTCCCTCTCATCTCCTTGTCAAGCTTCCGGAACTTTTTCCAAAAGACAGCCACATCTTTCATGTCTAATTTCCCTATCGCCATTGCTCGCCGGACCCGAAGGTCTGGCGCTGGCACCGATTCTGCACCCCCCATTGAAGTGTGTAGAGGCTTTTGTTGTTGTTGTTGTTGTTGTTGTTGTTGTTGTTGTCGTTATTGCTTTTTTGTCAAGGGTGTTGGAGGGTGGGAATAGCTTTCAATAATTGTAGCGATATGGATGTCTCTGAGGGAGAGTTGCTCAGTCTGACTCACTTGCTACTCACTGATACGTTGGAAACATTTTTATGATCATGGTCTTACGAGAGAGTTTCTAAAGTTTGACCTGCTGCGAAGCTAACGACGGTCCGGCAGAAAGCACCTGCCCCCAATCTTCTCACGAGGAAACCACGAAAATGATCAGCTTACCGTGATCCATCTACTTCTGACAGCACCATCAATAAAATGAAGCGTTCTCTACCGACCCCGCCCTCCCGTTCCACTCCTAACAACAGCCAAAATGCAATCTCCTCCGGTTGGAATTCGAATGTGTCTGAGCGCCTCCCCCCCTACGACCCCGAATCCGACATGTACAACAAATTTACCCGCACAGATAAATACAAATCACACATGAAAAGGCAGAGGAAACTGGAGAAGCTTGAGAGGCATGAGAAGATGTCGAGGAGTCAGAGTGTTACCATGCTCACAGGAGGAATGAAGCCCATGGAGGGGAATAGTCTGAGTATGATGAAGGACGGAAGCGGAGGAAAGTTGGGAAAGGAGACTAAGCAGGTGAGGCACCTTTTTTACTCATTATTTGATAGCAACACCAGCAGTTAACTAACTTACCGACAACACTACACCAAATCCTGCAGACAATAAGAAATATGTCCACTATTTCGGGGGGCGTAACGTTCTCGCAGTTCTCACAGGAGCGGGAAGAGACGGTAAGTTTCACCTCGCGCGTTCTGAGGCAAAGAAGAAGCTGCCATCTAACATCGTTTTTCAATAACCCTCCAAATCCCAAACAGGTGAACCCTTCCTTGGAACTGAACGTCCTAAAATCCGTACTTCTCCGTGAAGGCTACCTCCGCCGTCTGTCGTCAATGTCAGCTGCGTCAACTCACGTTCTTCAACCTGGTCTCGGCGACCTCCTCGATATTTTACGCATAGCCTCTGTTGAGGTTGTTGAGAATATTGCAGAATGGAGGAAAGGACTCACCAAGCCAACGCCTTTTATGTGGAACGGCATCAACTATCTAGTGAAAATGCCAAGCGACCTCGACTTTCTAAATAAATTGAAACCACTGACTAAGTGGCTCGGATTTAGCATGGAGAGGAATCCTTTCGTCATTCCTCTGGCAATGGAGAATCGTCCAGGAACAGCAAAAGGAGCTGGCGCTGGTGGTGTGACAAAGAACGGGGAATTACTTACGGGGCATAGTACCAAAGAAGGCGTCAATGCTGACCCCGGCTTCACCTCAATCGGCGGAACTTTAAGTTCTGCTGCTATTACGACTTCAACACAAGATATCCAGACATCTCCCTCTCGTAAAGGCACCAAGAAGAAACAAAACGAAATCACCCCTTACACCACCCCCGTAATAAATGACCCTTCTCTCATAACATCATCGACATCAAATCGCAAGTCCCCCACCAAAGGCCCTAAATCTTCCACCTCTTCTTCAACTAACTATCAACAGCACGTAACTCCATCCACAATAGGCGACCTTGACTTGCTTCGCATCCGGCGCGCGGAGAAGGCCATCTTATCGGAAGAGGCCATTCAAGGCCAGTACCTTCGGGATGCCTCTGATCGCCTTGTCCCAGCTTGGCAAGCGGAGAGGGAGAGGTTTGGGGAGGTTGTTGGGACGGATGACCATAGGCCCCTCAGCAAGGAAGCTCGAATCATGGACAGGGATATGGCACCATTCGCCGAGACTAGCGGTTTTGGGCTCGACCCTATGCAGCCAGGGGATGTCGATGACGACAAAGCTGCCTCGAGCATTTTCTCTTCGAGCGCTCGTTCCGGAAACACGTCTAAGAAGTCGAGAAGATCCACCAAGAAGAGGGAGAGGGTCGAGGCTCCCCAAGGTGCGTCCAGGGCGAATAAAATTGGGGGGGAGCTGCATGCCATCACAACTGCGGGAACCGCCGGGCGAAAAAAGGCTCCGTCCAGGAGGTCTCGTGGGGCGATACTGGAGATGGATATCACCAGAAAGCAGAGGGAGAACGAAGAGCTTGAAAGGCAGCTAGGAGAAATGAAGAGCGACTTAAAGGTCGCCCTGGGAGCCCTCGAGGACATGGAGAGGGAAGCAGCTATCCACGAGGACGAGGAGAACGAAACAAGGGAGCTCAACGAAGCCGCAACTGTCATTCAAAGTGAGATCAGGCAGGTGGAGGCAAAGACAAGGGTGGCGGCGGTTAAAAAAAGGAGGGAGGAAATTGAACTTGCGAAGAGGGAAGTTTTAGCTCGCGAAAAAGAACTCGAGATTAAAACGCGCGACCTCAAGGAAAAGGAGGAGCAGAGAAAATACTTCAAGCAGGTAGAGAAGAGATCTCAAGATGCAAGGAGGGCAAGGGAACTTGAAAGGAAGAGGAGGAAGCTGGACGAGAATACCGTCCTACCAGAGGACGAGGAAGAGGCGATCACCCTCGAGGACGTCTCTGCCACTAGTATCCAGAGAATCAGCAGGGGCAGGCAGGCTCGTAAATTCTACAGGGACTACAGGGAGATTTGCGAGCGCGCGTCGACAATACTCCAAGGCGGTGCAAGAGGAATGTTTGATAGAAAAATAGTCAGGGAGCGAAGGCTTGAACAGTGGGCCTCGACCACCATTAAACGACTGTACAGGGGAAGATTGGCTCGCATGGAATTCCAACACCTTCTCGCCGAGCGTATACAGAGTCGCGCCGCTACGAAAATACAGACGTACATGAGGGGCAAGTTTGGCAGGGGGAGAATGCTTCACAAGAGAGCCTTGGTCACGAGTGCCCAACGAGCTGCTAACAGTGTCTCCGTGCGGCAGCTCTTCCCCGCGGATCTTCAAGAGCTCGCTGACGCGATTCAGACGCCTTTGGTCGATCTCAGCAAGCCATACCTCCCTGCCGCCGTTCTGGGGCTAATTAAGACAGTATGTCTCATGCTTGGGGCGGAGAAAAAGCAAGAGACCATGGCACACTACGATCGGATCGGGGTGCGCACTGTCGTGCCAATTGATAAAAACATGACGTGGGAGTCTGCTATGAAGGTCCTCAGGCGATCAAGCAAGCTTCTCCGCAGGATGAGAGCCCTTGCGGCCGGGCCCGCGAACAGGCGTCCTAGACTGTTACATCTGCCTCCTGATGCCATCGACATGTTCAAGGCGTATGAACACGATCCCTCTTTCACTCTGGAGCAAATGCGAAGGATTGGGAAAGGGGCCAAGGCGGTTTCGCAGCTTCTAATTTGGTGCACCAGTCTCTGCGAGGTCTTTGATTACCAGCTCGAGTTCCTTGATGACATTGGGGACGTCCAACCAGGATGGCTCCAGAAGCTGAGGGAACAGCAAAGAGAGAAGAGGAAGGTTTTGGTGCAGCTAGAGGTGCGATCTCGTGCGCTAGCTGTCGCTGGTGACAGTGCCGCCCGCTCAAAGGCCGCCGGAAAGGCATTTGGGACTTCTAAGGTTGTCATGATCGAAGAGGGGAAGCTGAAGAAGACCATAGAAGACGAGTTGGCGAGAACCCAGTTTGCCCAAGACGTCCAAGAGAAGAAAGAGCTGAACGAGGAAGAGAGGATCACAACAGACGCTGAGGGATTTGTGGCAGAGGCCGAGCGTAATGTAACCACCGCTACGAACGAATATAAGAAAGCAGAGACGGAGGCTAATCTGGGAAGCGAGCTGGACAGGAACCGACTGCCAAAACTCAGATCTCAGCTCATCGAAAAGGAAGTAATTTTACGTGACGCCAAAACGCAGCTCCATCTGTGTGTGCTGAGAAGCGAGAAGGATGCCAAAAAGAGGGAAAGCAGCAAGCTCAAGTTAGACGGCGAGCTTCTCTACCGTTGCAGCGCCTTGGGAGAGGCCGAGGCGCTGTATAAGATCGCCAAGGAAGAAAAGAAGGCATTTGCTGGGAAACACGGTGGTCTTAAGGCTTTGCCCTCGCTCAAAGGTCGTGATAAGGAGGAATTTTTGTACATCGACAAACGCATCGAGACGGCCAAGGAAAGGGTCGTGGAGATGGAAAAGCTGCTAAAGGAGAATATTGAGCTATTCGAACTTGAAACCAAGAAAAAGTATGACTCAGAGGCGATGGCCGATGCTGCTCCTGAGGCGTGGGACCAGCCGACAGAGGAGGAGATCGAAGAGGATAGGAGGGAAGACGAGAACATGGCGCGCGAGGAGAAGGACCGCATGAAAGAGTTTTTGGATGCGAGCATACTGGCAGATACTGCCAAACGTCCTCGACCTCTTTTGCTGTGTATCGCTCGTGACGTCCCCATGGCGGCGAAGCAGAAATTGCTACATCGTGTTTTGAGTGACCTTGAGGGCATGTTCGTCCGTGTATCACTCTCCGAGAACCAAGGCGTGGATGTGAACGCCTTCCAGATGGCGCTGGACGCAGGCAGCAGTATTATTGCCGATGTCGACGTGGGAATATGCGAGTCTAGCAGGAGCACGTTTTTGCACAGCATCGCCGTTGCCAAAAAAGCGCTCGTTCCGAACCCCATGTGCATAGTTTGCGTTGCTAACCAGGAAAACCGGAAAGGAAATGGCGCGGAAGTGCACCTGGGTGCCGCGGAAAGCGATCTTAGAGTCATGCGAGACGGCGACATGAAGAGACGATTGCAGATAGCTTCTCACTGTTTGAAAATTTTAGTAAGTGAATCTGTGCGGGACGAGATGGTAGATTTGTCCATGAGCGACGGTCCGCCTACCCACATGCATGTAATTGTTATGGAGGCGGCGATTATTTTGCTCTCACCTAAGAATAGGTTCAGGCACCCTGACAAAAACGTGGCGTCGGTGTCATGGCAGGCAAGCAAGCGCCTTTTGGGCGATGTAGAGACGTTTCAGAAAGAGCTGAGGTCGGTAGACAAGTTCAGTATCCCTGACGAGAATCTTGTTGTGCTGCAACAATATCTTGCCCACGAAGACTGGCCGAACGGCAATACTTTCAACCACACGACCAACTTGATGCTTGCAACGTTGTTGGATTATGTGGTTGCTGTTGTCGAATTTGCAGCCATGCTGAGGGCCGGAGGAGGCAGGCCTGAAGTTCTGACAAGGCGGAATCCTCTTAACCTGTTTTCAACGGTTGTGACCATGACAGACGCTCTGAGTGTCGTTCAAGAGGACGACGAGAGCGCCAAGATCGGATGGAAGGCGGCCTACAGCCAATTAGTATCTCCGCTGTTGGAAGACGTCAGGGTCTTTAGGGAGGCGCGGAATATCAACGGAGATATACACACAGTGAATGTCTACATGGACTGTAACAGGATATTCTTTGGGGCTTATAACCCAACCAGCAGCGTTAATTATACATGCAGTATTCATATTCGCGAGATCAATGCTTTGCTTGCTCCTAACAGCATAGAACGTAACGAATTTGGACCTCGGGCCCCCCCTCAGACAAGAGAAGAAATGTTCAGCCGATTAGTACATTTGTTGGTTCTGGAAAAGCAATCGCGCCTACTGGGCTACAGGAAGACACTCGCCTGCAAGCGCGCTTTGAAGAGGATCCTTCGAGAAACGAGGAGAATCAGTGGACACTTGGCGACCATAACTGTTAGCGAGGATAGCCTTGGGGAGCTGCGGTGCCAAGCCTATTTGCCCCAGTTCAGCGCAGATTTGGAGCTCATAGTTCGAGACGACCTAAAATTCAACGTGCTCCCCAACACGGATAAACTACTTGAAGCTGAACAGTTCCGAAGCGATGATGCAATGGTGCTGCTGCGCCCGGTGACTGATAGGCTCACAATTTCTCCACGGCTGCGTACCATTGTTGACATGGGTATGGACCCCACTCGACGGGATGCCGACCTTTCCAAGCGTTTCGGAACGCAGGGTGGAAAGAAAGGAGATAAAGGCAAGGGACTTTTCTTGACGATGCGAATGAAGGGGGGATGTAGTCGGGACCTGTTCACCTGCATTCACAACTTGAGTGGTATCCCTCATATTGTGACCGTCGGGGAAGTTGGCAGGGGTGGGATGCTAAGAGTTAGGGCCTATAATCCCGCTAGTTGCGAGCAGCACGAGCTCCGACTGAGCGTAGTCGATCGGGCATTAGTAATAGGTGGAAGCAGTGGGGACTTTCGGTTGTGGTGCGATGATTTGCTGAAGCGGTTGTCGCTGCGGAGGATCAGTAAAAGTGCCGACGAGGACAGAGAGAACAGCTTACACATCAAGAGTGCCAGGATGAATAGTTTTAGAGGCGACACACGGCTGGATTTCAACAGGACGATTTTCAAGACTGCGCAGAAGTTAGGTAGTGGTCCTGGCGCCAAGATGTTTGGTATAAGGGTGACAATGGCGGGTTTTGTAGACGTTGGAGACAGCATAGAGATTCGATGCGTGAATTTGGAGTCATCTGAAGAACACATTCTCGGTTTTTCAGAAGACGACATGAAAAAGATTGCAGACATGGGCGAGGGGGCGAAGGATGTCATAAAGACTTTGCTAAGCGACAAGTCTGCGAGAGAGGCCGTCATTCGCGAAATGCTCCGGTATGTCAAATACGATGACAGCGGAGATGGCGTGTCTTTCCAGAGCGACTGGATGACTAGGGCAGCAGAGAAGAACAAGAGCCGTGATGTGGTGAAACTTGACGAAGGCAGGTTGAAAATCGGCGGGATTGTCAAGGTTGTCGCTACTCAGGCTGTGGAGATCGATAAATTCGATTGTGCCGTGGACGGTGGAGCTCTGGGCGTGGTGGTTGTCAGGGGAAGGAGGCAAGCAAAGATGAACATTTTCGAGAGCGACTTGGGCAAGTTGCCTGAGGACTGTTACGATGAGGAAGGCGAGGTGTTCGAAGATCTGTACGAGAGGGATAAGGAGAAGGGTTTCGATTACAAACCTCTAAAAGTACTAGAGGCGCGCTCTGACGAGAAGAAGCCGGACGTTGATGCCGATACATTGCTGTCTCCGACATTAAAATTCGAAGAGATTGTCAGTGAGAGCGTTCAGCTTGAGGACGGTGTTGTGGACATTATCGAGGAGCGAGAGAAGAAGGACAAGAAAGACGGCGACGTGGTGGCAGAGGAAAAGAAGGGAGAAGAGGGCTCGAAGTCGTCTGAAGCGCCCAAAGATGCGTTGGCAATGCTGAAAGAGAGGAGGTTGATATTCAACCAGGGAGTCAAGGTCAAGCACGGTATCGTTGAGACTCTGAGCTATGAAGTCGGAATGGTGATGAAAGTGTATGAGAGCTATGACAATGCGATGGAGCGGACTTTGACGCTGGAAGTTTACAGTCCTAGCAGTAGTGCCAAGGGGGTGGTTCAGATTGTGGGCGACACTGACCTTCGGGAGGTAGTCGGACCTCACGTGGAGGAGTTATTACTGCCAGAGAACGAAGAAGAGCTGTTTTACCATGTCGCTCACAACAGAATGAAAATTGCCCCAGGCTTGTGGAACGAAGAGACTGAAACGTACGAGAAGAACGACGAAAATTTCACGGTCATTTTGACTAGAAATAGGCTTTACAGCCATTTGAAACAAACGCCGGTTGGTATGGGTGGAGCCCAGGACCAAGGGGCCAATAGAGATGTGCTGATCGATAGGAGGGCATTCAGAGGGCGCAAGATTCTGAGGAAAGCCATCAAAGTTTCGGGGGTGCTCTTGCAGGTTCAGGTTTTCGAAATTCTCCCAGTTGACGAGACACCCAATAACGCCCCGACGTTGAGATTTTTGGCGTACGATCCAGCCACCGGGAACAAGATGCTGCTTGAAGTTCCAGGAGAGTGCCTGGAGGAAATGATCGTCGAAGACAAGAAAGAAGATTTGATTGTCAACACTGCCAATAGGTATGCGCTCGCTGATGCCATGTGTGCTAAACTGAAATTAACATTCCCGAGGGGGCTGCCTCCTGAACTTTACATGCCATGGAGCAAGAGTCAGCAGCAAGGATTTGACGATAGCATTGCAAAGGCAGGCAGGAGCAATAGGCCCATCGAAGAAAAGAGCAAGAGGAGCACGGACTTGTTGATGAGAGCCGGCTTTAATTTGCAGCACAGGGATGGATTGAGCACGTTTGATTGCATCGTCAGTGTCTTTGTTCACAAAGAGGTAGAAGACGCGCTCAGGGTCAACCTGTACGTACCGAGGATTGCAGAGAGCTGCGAGCTGGCGATTTTGAGGAGCGAGCAGGAAAGCGTTTTGAACGGTAGGAAGGCGATGAGCTACGCCAGGGGTGAGCCCATTCAGACTGCCCTAGGAAATGTCATCAGATGTCTTCACTTGCACGTCGAGGATGATGCAAAGATCGAGAAGAAGAGGAATTTGATCGCCACCTTCGTCCACAAAGAAGGCAAGAACTGGCACGCTGCGTACAGCCGATTGGATCCCAAGGATGCCCCTGTCAATAGACCTAGCGGACAGAACGCTGTCGTTTTCATTCCTGCGGACACAAGGGGAGACCTGATCATTCGCAAGGGTATTAAGGTTAGCGGTCACGAGGTGCTTGTGAGCGTCAGTACCAGGGCCAAGGGGGAGTCTGCAGGGCATGGCTTGATATTCGAAGCATATGATCCCGAGTTGAGTGTAAATACAACCTTGCACGTGGTGGCTGGTGAGCTGAGGAGGCTCGTGAACAATAGGGAAGAGTTACTCACGGATGAAAACGTATTCAGCACGGTAGAAATGTTGCTTTTTAAGCTCGTGCTTCGTAAGGGACCTGTAGGTCACCTCATCATGAAACTCGATGGAAACCTTTTCCCTGACCTTTTTATGACTGACGAAGAGAAAAGACTTCGGAAAGAAAAGTGGGACGAGGAGGACAGATTAAAAGCACTCCAAGACGAGGATGCAAAAGATGACATCGTGGACAGTGAAGAAGAAAAGTCTGATAACGAGGAAGAAGAAGACTTTAAATACGAGGTCCCACTGACGGCGGACGTGGAAAAAACCACTAGTCAAATCAAGACTAGTGGACCTGCAAGTGTACCGGGAAGCGTCGTAATTCAACCTGGAAGGATCACTTACACACAGGGAGAGGAAGAGAAGGGAGAGAAAGAGGACGTGGGGAAAGAAGAGGGGGGCAATGACGAGGATGGGGAGAAGGGTGACAGCGCTCTGCCCACTATGTTCTAATAGCTATGAATTAATTTTGTGAACCTTTAGCGCAGCATTTGGACATTGATTGCAGCAGGCACTTTTTGTGTTCTGAAAAAAAAGTGAAAAAAATGATTCCTCCCCCAAATGTAGTTCGCGTGCGCTAGTACGTTATAACATTAATCACTGTCATCACTGTCGTCATCGTCATCGTCATCGCTGTCGCCAACGGCGACACTTAAGGGCAAGTCGTGTTCTTGGTCGACACCCAAGTAGCTGTCGCTGACCAGGTATAGCTTGAGGTTATAATCGCCGGCCTCGTCCGGCGCCAAGAACTGGAGCTTGAGCTTACTCTCCGCACCGAAAGATACCCGCTTGATGGAAAGCAGATCGTTGTTTTTTCCGATGACGACCCACCAGCTCTCTTTCTTCTCCCCTGGGAAGAGAGGGCAGCTCACCTTCCCCAAATCTTCCTCCACAATTTCCTCCTCTTCGTCTTCATCTGCTCTCTCCAAATGAACGACAACTTGAACACCATCCCCAGCGGTGATATCGTCCTTGTCCACCACCTCAAAGTTCAGCTTTATGTCCGGGAAGTTGTTGCAGAAAACGGCCACATCAGCCATTTTCTCTTCGCTTATACCGGCAAGCAGATTATCCCTGACATCGTCGTCAAGCTCTAAAATATCGAACGGCGACTCGATGCCATCCCCATCATTTTCGTACTCCTCGCATCGCTTGACAATTTCGTCACTGAAGTGGGGAATCTGCTTCAAAACGCTATCTTTGTTCCAGACCCCTTGGACGCACATTTGAGATAATTCCATTGCCGCAAGGGCCGGCTTAAGCCAGCCGTTGCTGCTAATTACGTCCACAATGGACTGAATCAGACGAATGCTGTCGGATAAAACAAGCTTCTGATCAGACCTCAGGTCGCTGTTGACCATCTTCCGGCTAAAGTGCGACTGAAGCAAGATGTTGGCCTTCGTGTTTGGGTCGTTGAAGGCACCCGACTCGCCCAGCTTGTAAACAAGGGAGCCACAAAGAGATTTCAGTACCCGCTCTTCATTCTGTCGTATCGCCAACTGATTATACTCGGTACTCGCGCTCAAAATTTCTAATACCCCCTTCACCTTGGTCTTCTCAGTTACACTGCTAGCGATCAGCTCAATGGTACTATAATTGATGTAGTAGTAGGCGGCGATCATGCCCAGGTTGAGAGGAGAGATATCGCCTTCATCCTCGTCCAGCTTGATGCACTTTGATTCGTCGAGGTCGCCGAGGACGGTCTCAACCATTTCGGAGAGGTGTTCGCTCAAGTGGGTTTGGGTGACGCCCTGGAGGTTGTAGTAGTTCGGGTTTTTGGTGAGGCGCCGGTAAAGCAAGGTCCACGTGATGTAATCTACGGCGTCCTGAGTGCTCTCGATAGTCTTGGTAACGATTTCTGAGTTAATGTGGTCGTGTAAATAGTGGTCCAAGTGGCTTTCGATAGGCAAGGGTTCGTTCAGTAGCTTCTTCAGATACTCCTTCTTCGGAGTGTGACACAAAATCAGGCATTTGCCGCTGCTATCAATGTTGGGCCTAGAAGCTTGTCCCATCATCTGCAGCATATCAGCTATAGGGTGATCAACATACTTCTTTTCCCTCCCGTCATACGATTCTGTACCGACGACGACCACCATGTGCGCCTTGCAGTCGTCCATAAACCAGCACAGGTCAAAGGGACAGATTAGCACCTTGATAATTCCGTCTTTGTACAAGCCAATGACTCGCTTTTTGTCCGATTCGACCATGCCTTGATGAACAAAGCCAATTCCCTTGGACAGTGTCTGGCCCAGGGCTGGCTCCTTGATTGTCCTAAGCACCGGCTCCAGCTGCTTGGGGTCGAAATTAGTCTTGAGAAAACTAAAGTCGGCGTCTCCCCAACCGGACACTCCAGCATCACTGCTGCTGAAAGTCATAAGATCAATTGCAGTTAATTGTGCTTGCCTTCGAGAAGGCACGAACACCAACACAGGCTTGCCGTCACTATTCCGCTTGATGCCAGAAAAGACAGGCTTGGCCATAGCCATCATCCTCGCGCTGAAGTTATTGACGTCAACGGACTGGATAACCGTGTCAAGGGGGACAGGGCGAACTTTCACACCGAAGTTAAATATACACTTGGTCGGCACTCCCATCCAGTCGGCGATTTCTTTGCTGTTAGCTAGGGAAGAGGATAGACATAGCATCCGAGTACTGGAGGAGGTAAGTTGCGTGGCCATGTAGCGCATTCGGCTCACGATCACCTCGATGATTGGACCCTCCTGTCCGCCAAGCAGATGCAGCTCGTCCATGATGAAGAGAGAGAGGGATTGCACCGGCTTGCGCTGCTTCCAGCGCCTGCTGATGATGTCCCAATTAGTGGAAGTGGTGATGGTAATGCTGTTGTTTTCCATAATCCTTAGGTCAACCGTGATTTCGCCCGTGAGAAGGGCCACTGAGACATTAATCTTTCCGAATCGCTTTTTCCAGTCCTCAAACTTGTGAGCGGCTATCTCCTTCTTAGGGACCACGTAAACACACTTTCCATTTTTGTTCATGGTCAGCATTCTCATAATAGCAAATTCCGCACAGACGGTCTTGCCGCTGCCAGTTGGAGCACAGACGAGGGCGTTGTTATCGCCATTGAAGAGCTCATTGAAGGACTGGGTCTGAATAGGATTAAAGTTCCTGATGTGTGTGTACATGGATTGCAGTCCCTTTGACTTGAGTGCAGTGATAGGGAGAGGTTGAAGGTCAAGCAAAGCAGTGTGGGGAAGAAACTTCTGGGGAAGGATCAAGTGCCTGAAGCTAATGGGTAGTACCGACTCACTGTGCAGCCAGCGGTCATTCACGACCTTGACGAAGTATTGGGGAGGAAGTGGCTCAAGAACAGGCACAGTAAAGTTGACAAAGTGCTCCACTTGAGATTCTGAGAGTTTGAGGCTAAAGGCCTCATGGTGAAGTATTTTCTCCTCATTCACATCGCAGACAATGATCCAAAACAATTGACTGTAGTCGTGCACCTTCGCATCGAAGTTGAAGTCAGGGGTTATCGTCAATTCGATTTTTAGCATCGAACGTGTTATGGGTTGAACGGTCGCAGACAACTCCAGTTTAGGGAACTGAGATACAAGCTTGTGAAGAGTTTTCCCCATCTTTGGCGCTCCCACAAGTTCACCCAGGTCACCAGGACTCAGGTCAATATAACGGTCCCAAGTAATGTCCTTTCTTTCAAGCTTCTTGCAGACAATCTCAGGAACGCCCTTGAACTGGCGGAGGGGTGATTGGGACCTCCAAACTTGCTTGCTGATCATCTTGCTGTAGTCGAGAGTCAGCGCGGCGAGGGAGGCCCAGCCACGCTTCAGTGCAATCTCAAAAAGACATCTCATAATCCTTGCTGCCGACTGCTGAATGAAGGCCATGTCTGAGACCAGAGCGAAACCGTCCAAAGAGAGACGGCTTATGTAAGCTTGCAGGAGGACATTAACCTTAGCCGAAGGCTCATCAACACTTTCCTTGACAGGAATTGGCACCCTCTGTGCCAGCCTAGCAAGTTCGATCTTCTCCTCCTCCCTTACGTGAATGTGGCTAAACTCTCCACTCAAGCTGAAGAGCCGGAAAAGCTCGATTTCATTCATGTGAGGCTTCATGTGCTTGTTATAGGTTTGCATGGATTCATGAGAGATGTAGTAGTAGGAGGAGACCCGCCCCAAGAGGGTGGATTGGAGAGCCCTAGACCTGTGGTCATAGCGCACAAGCTGGGATTTCTCAAGAACAACGGCAGCGGAGTGAATGAGGTCTCTGCGGTGGCTCGAGAGCTCCTTATCCTCTTCCGCAGCCGCTGCGCTAATACCGTAGAGCTGCGGATTCTTGAGCATGCGAACGTTCAAGTAGCTGTACTCCAACCAATCAACCGCTTCGTCGATGTTACTGATGCTACCAAGGACCACTTCTGCATTGAGATGGTTTGGTAGGCACTTGATCATCTGGGATTCCACTGGAAGCTGCAGGTTCATCAAGGAGAGGTAATATTGGAGTTCACTGTGAGCAGTAATGATAATCCCCTCACCCTCAGTGTCGTATTGAGGGCGACCCGCACGGCCCAACATCTGCATAATATCGAGAGGCGAGAGCTCCACCCAACGTCCTTTCTCAGGATTGTACATCTGAGTGCCCTTGATGATGACACAGTGCGCGGGGAGATTCACGCCCCAAGCGAGAGTAGCGGTACATACCAAAACTTGAAGGTGCTTGTCCGCAAATAGGTCCTCCACCAGCTGCCTGTCCTCGCGTCCTAACCCAGCGTGATGGATTCCAAAGCCATAAGGCAGGACCTCCTTGAGTTCAGCGTTCTTTACGCTTTCTTGCTCCTCGTTGAGAATCTCCCTCGTCCCACCTACAGATCGCACGAATTTTTCTGTGTCGTCTGCAGCGATTGCCATGTCCCGCAAGGCCTGGGCTGTTTTATAGGTGTCCGCGCGAGAGTGAACAAAGATCAGCACTTGGTTGGAATTCTCCCGCTGTAGCAAGACCTTCTCGTAACAGATTTGGTTTTGGAGCTGGATCTTCTTGAGAGCCTTTTTCTCCGTGATGCCGATGTACTGTTGTTGAAGGGGCACAGGGCGAAAGCTATTGTCAAAAAAAAAGAGCCCATTTGAAGGGTCGACACGGAGGAAAGTAGCCACGTCCTCATAATTGGGTAAAGTAGCGGAAAGGCCGACAATCCGGATCGGTTCTTGAGTGGTTTCAACCTGGCGGATGGTTCGGGACACGAGCGACTCAAGGACCGGGCCACGGTCGTCGTGGAGGAGATGAATTTCATCGATGATAACCAGGCGAACTAGCTGAGTAAAGGTCCTGTCATCGCTTTTCCGGGTGATAATGTCCCACTTTTCAGGCGTCGTGACAATCAGTTGAGTCTCGCCTATTTCCTGGCGGGTTAAATTGCTGTCACCGGAGAGTTCTCGAACAACTATGTTGTAAGCGGCCAGCCTCTTACCGAAATTCGCGACCACTTCCTGGACAAGAGCCTTCATGGGGGCAACGTAGACAATCTTGAAAGCCTTGAGATCAATGTTGCTCGTGTCATCGGCAGAGGAGGAAGTTCGGTATTGGCTTATGATGTTCAGCATAGTCAACATCGCTACGTTGGTCTTACCAGCCCCCGTGGGGGCACAAAGAAGCAGGTTGTCGGAATTATAGAGGGCCGACTTGCACATTTTAGACTGCAACCTGTTAAGCTTCTGCATGCCAGCGAAAGCTGGCTGTGTCCACTTGGGGAGGGATTCGATGGGTACAAAGACTTCGTCCGCGGTGGGCAAATTTCGAATCGCTGGCACATGCACCTCCTCGTAACCTGGTTTCTGCGCGCGGTATGACTGAGGAGGGAGGTCGCACGTCTTGTTCGTCATCGTGTGGTTACCATCTTTGAAAGCCAGGGAGGGTAGGTCGAGGGTGGTGGTAACAGTGGCGGAGGACAAAGGGGCGGCGGCCATCTCCACATCCGAATCGTCGTTTGCGACAATGGCGGCGTTTTTGTTGTCGTTGTTGACGTTCTTATCATTGTTCGAGTCGTTCAGGTTTCGCTGCTTTAGATCGCGGGCCTCCTGCTTGGCCTTCTCGGTCAAGTCAGTGATCCTATCCTTCTGCCAAGTCTCCACCCCACGATTCTCAGACAACATTGACAGCACTTTTTGGCCCTCCCCGGTCTCCTCTTTCTCCATCTCCGATTGGATTTTCCCCTTCTCCTCGTCGCCCTGAGCTTGTTTTAACCTCACACAGAAACCGATCATGAAGCGGTTCTTGAGCAGGGTCTTGCAGTAGTTGAACTTGTCAAATCCGAGGAGCACGACTAGCTGATTCTCCACCTCCCTGTCATTCGGCTTGGTTAGAAGGTCAAGGACCTTGTAAGAGAGCGCCTGCGACTCCGTAGCATCGGGATAAAATTTGGATAGGCCCCGCTGCACGTACTGGGCATCAATGTCGTGCACAGAGAGGGAGCCAGTGGGGGAGGGGCCATTAGAATCGAGGGCGGCTGAAGTCACGGTTGCAGCAGGGGCGTTTGAATCTTCGGAATCAGAGTCAGAAGCCGAATCCGAATCGGAGTCTGAAGAGGACGAGTCCGAGTCCGAGTCGTCAAACACTACAGCAACGCCCTGCGCGCGGAGAGAAAGAGAGGTGATAGGGGGGAGGGGGG
>Ga0115555_1000623_pt1 | contig 24239 bp, 17 predicted proteins | sample COGITO_mtgs_1104_2_FD_87285 | JGI IMG/M metagenome (GOLD analysis project Ga0115555, IMG submission 87285) | Pelagic marine microbial communities from North Sea - COGITO_mtgs_110407 | ecosystem: Environmental > Aquatic > Marine > Epipelagic | place: Germany:Helgoland, sampling site Kabeltonne... | reverse complement strand
GAGGATGTGAGCGCTAAGACTGTAAGACATATAGACAAATGAGAGATGACACGTATGAAACTTCAAGGCAATCTGTGTAAAACTAAACGCAAAATCATTTCTGCGACGAGCTACCGCTACAACTAATCTATTAGCATTTCTTCTTCAAAGGAAACGCGTAAATCTCTTTCTTCGCGACGCGATATCGCGCGCAGACTCTGTGCTTCTCCTCTTCCTCCTCCGATTCGGCTATGCGTAAATCTTCCCTCACCGTCGTGCCAACGAATGGCCCGTTGGTTAATATTTCGTGGCATCGCTTTTGGATGACGATCGCTCGTTGCGATTGGTTCAACTCGCACGCGTCGAACGCTTTGGAGAGGTTCGATTCGATTTTCCCGTTGGCCGCGATGGAGAAGGATTGCGAAGAGGATGAGGAGGAGGTGGACGAGAGGATGCGAGCGGCTAAATTGTCGGTGGTTTCGTTTCGACACAGATCGCTTTGGATCTCTTCACCGGCGAGCTTTAAGAACTCGGATAAATCCTCCACGGATTCAAATAGCACCGCGGTGTCGTTATCGTTGTCGAAAGGAACAAAGCCGAAATACGAAAAGTAGATGTCGTTCGATTGATATCCGTACGAAATGGTAATCTCCTCTCCTTTCTCGATTGGTTTAAATCGATCTGGCGACACTTGCAATTTCATTTTCGTTTCCTTTTTTGCCAAGTCGTCGTTATCTTTAGGAACCTCCGAGACGAACCGGACGATACAGTTCGCTTTATCCCCCGCGTGGTTACACAAATCGATGCCGGGAGCAGTCACACGAACGCCGCCCTGTTTGAAACATCTCGATTCCATCAACCCAGCCGCCCAATCTAAATCTGCCTCACTACACCCTATGTTCGCTAATCGCTCGTTCAAGAGCCGCTTACTCTCTTCGTGTCGCTCTTTATCCTTCAAAGCGTTCATCACGCACGGAGGGTATCGAATCAGTCTCTGAATCTCCTCCTCTGTCATTGCAAGCCCGGGTAGAAACGGTGCATCACTCGGTAAACTCTCGATCCATTTTTCATACCTCTCCGACTTTTCTCCTTTCGCTCTCTCCTCCAATAACTTCATCCCCATCCTCGCCGACCAACTTAAAGAGGACTCGTTCTCGTAATCGTCCTGGAAACAATACCGAAATGGAATCTCGAAGATAACTTCCCCGGGGGAGAGTTGTTTTTGCGAGACGAGACCTCTCACCCCAAACGCATTCGTTTCGATGTTTACTCTGCTCTCGCACGGGTCGGACGTGACCGAAGATATCCATTCGACTATGTTTTGGCTCGTGGAGGAGCAAACGCGCGAAGATGAAGACGAGAGTCTGCGTTGAATGATGTGCGCGTTTGGATTAGGTATTGGTGAGTTTTTCGCGTGTAAAAGCATGATGCGCTTCAAAGTGAAGAAAGGTCTGATTAAACTCACGATCTACATGTGTGCAACAATGTTTGTTCTCTCTCTTTCTCTCTTTCTTTCTGATCTGATATACAATTTTCAGTATTTCCTAATACACGGCCAAATCGTCCAAGAAGACGCAATCGGCGTCTTGGAGTTGCGTGTCCGCGCTGACCATCACTGAATTCACGTTGACGTATTTGGAGTCGACGACGAGTCCTTTTTTCGCTTTCTTCTCATCGTCGCCGGAGGAGGAGGAGGATGAGGAGGAAGAGGAGGAGGAGGAGGCTTCCAAAGCCATTTGGTTACGAACTGTACCGGCTGTGGTACCGGGTTGGAACGCGCGAAGCGCTGGAGTGGAATCGTCCCACGTGACGACGAGCAAACCTTTGGAGGTTAAATCGACCGTGGCGGATTGGAGCGCTCCGCTTTTGCCGTTGCGTTTGGTGGAAAGCGCGAGTTCAGCTTCGAGTTTCGCGGCTTCCGCTCGCGTGAATTGCACTTCACTAGGAGAAGTAGGTTGTTGTGGATCAAAATAAGGTCCCGGAGCCGGCGGCTGCGACCTTGCGAGCGCTTGATTCCATCCTTGCGATCCGGATAAATAAGCTTCTTTGTCGATATCGGTGTTGCTCATTTTCTCATCAAACTCATCGCGTAAACCTTGGGACCGTATGATACCAAGAGGCTGATTTGTTTTCTGCCATTTCATAATTATGCGTTTCATACGATCGGGCGCCTGTTTCTGTTTCTTGACTATCTGTTTGTCTCGGCTCTCAATCTTTTTCTCTCCTTTTTCATCGTCCAATTGAGCGAAAATGTCCAACAGTTCCATGGTAATCATTCCAGCCTTCCCGAGTTGATCTTGCTCGTGCCATCGACCGTCTTCGTATAAACAAAATTCAAGAATGTAGTATTCTTTTGTTTCTTGACGTGCACCTTTTAACTTCTTCTTATTCACTTCATTAAGTAAGTTTTCGTGCCCGTTCAACTCGAGCGCCCATTCGGACGCGTCTGGCGTATGAGCGCCCCGTCGAGACGAAGTCGGTTTCGCAACCGTGCACCGACCAGCCGATTCGACACCGACAACAACGCCGCCGCCGGCGCGACTGGTCGGTGAAATAAGTTGCACGACCTGCCCAAGTCGTGGCGTCGTATCTTTTTCTCCCTCGTTGCCCTCGTTCTTTTGACCTTTCTTTGATGATTTTTTTGAGGACTTATTCTCCGTTCTCGTTTTGTAAAGCCAGTGCGCGGCGACGCCCCACTCCGCGGCATCGTGCATACCTCGCGTCCGAATTTGAACCTCTAGCGGTTTTCCATCGTCGCCTAAAACTGCCGTGTGCAAACTTTTATACCCAGACTTTTTTGGCTTTGTGATGTAATCATCGTACTCACCATTGATGGGACGGTTAATCTTATGTACCGCGTTCAATAGTGCGTAGCACGCTTCAATTTCGCTCGGTAAACCAGAATCGAGTTTATCTTTATCGAAAAATTCCGATGCACTACCTTCACCGTCAGAAGTCATCGTTGACGCCGATACTGGATCGCCAATTATGATTCTCGTCGCGCGTCCGTCGTACACTTCGCTGAACGGAACGTTCTTTCTCTTCATCTTCTCACTTGTCGAGAATAAACTCTTCAGTCGAGAAGACATTCGCACGTTCACGTTCAAAACGACGCCGTCCAGCCGCAACGCTTGAAACATCTTATTCTGCCATTGGGCGAGTGCTTCTAAGGATTTTTTCGTCGCTGGACGCATCGGCGACTCACGTAAAACCTTTTCGTCGATACGCATGGCTCCTCCGTCCCGCGTCGTCAACGCTTCAAACGGCTGCACGCACTGCAAACGCCTTCGTAAAGCTCTTTGCGTTTCGTTCAATCTCGTCCAAGAAGGGTCACGTTCGGTTTCGTCTAAAGCATCCATCATCACGTAATTATTTTTGTTTTGGTTCGTTTTGAATGCCAAAGCCTCCTTCTCCGCCTTTTCTTTCTCGTTTCTCTCTTCTTGTAACTCTGGAGCAATCGTGCCTCTAAAATTCTTCCCGCGAAACCGTCCCCGCTTCGATTCCTCTAACCAAAAGTCGTCTCTGCTTTGCACGATTTCCTCGAACCGTTCCGGTTCCAAAACTGCGAAACACATGTCCTCCAATTCAGATTTCACGGTCCAAATGCCCAATTTTTCAGCAAATGAACACCAAACGCGCAGAGTTTCATCCGCGACGGTCTCCGCCTTTCGCGGGTCCAAGGCGTACAACGTTCGCATGTTGTGCAATCTCTCTGCGATTTTAATCAAAAATACTCTCGGATCTTTCACGACGTCCAAGAGTAACTCTTCCAACTTTTCGTTATCGTCGATTTCTTCTTCCTGTTCTTCCTTTTGTGCTTCTATTTCTTCTTCCGATGATGATGTGGTGCTATTATTCGCGCTGCTACTCATCATGCTATTTTCTCTTCTTTTCCTCCGCTGTCGTCTTCGGACACCCGCCATCAATTTACCCATCCTCGCCGCTTGCAGAACGAGCTCAGCCGTCGCGTCTCCAAAATTTTCCTTCAGCTCATCTTTTATCCTATCGTTCGTTTCGCCTTTCAATAAATTGCTGCTCTTCGAGTTTGGATCGTCCAGGGTCGCCACTAACAGGCACGCGCTGATAGTTTCTCGCAATTTCTCTCGCGTTGTCGAGCCGAATTTGTTCTGATCTCTGGGTTCAGGTAACGCCGCAGCTAATATTCTCGCCGCTTCCACTAAATGCGTCACGTACGGTTCGCCCGTTTTCCGACTTTGCCCTTTGTGCTTCTCCTCGGCAAACTTGACCGCTTTCAAGACGACTTCGTCTTTGAATATGGGGAACAGCGTCACGTCCACGCCTTGGACGACGTGTCGTTCGCGTTTTCGTTTCGCAGATATCCTTCTGATATCGCTACTACTCTCGTCGTCGTCGTCGTACTCATCACCTTCTAAGAATAATACGTCTTCCTCTTCCTCTTCTTGATCTCCAAACACTGCCTTCTTCCCGAACGCTTCCCACAGCGCCCAAAAGCCCGAGAAAACGGACAACCCGAGCGCGAATCCAATCTCCGGTAAACTCTCGAAAGGAATTTCCGGCAACACTCCCCTTCCCTCGAAGATGCTATTCTCCTCGCTCGTGCCATCCGCTTTATCATTTTCTAAGATATTTTTCGGAAAATTAATCGACACCTCCCCTCGCTTCGTTTTGTTCTTCAAGCTTTCGCCTTTTACTTGGTGGTAGTTTTCGTTCCTGAACGAATTCACGTACGCGCTGTCCGGGAAGTCAAAGTCGATGTTCGGTATCATCGCGTTTGTTTTTGAAATCGTTCTCCTCCTCCTCTGCGCACTCTCTCTCCTTCTTTCGACGAGACCAACGCGAGAAGACCACGCGCAGCAGGGCGAGGAGGCACTCATGCGTCTTGCACAACGAGAGAGAAGAAACCGAAACGCCAACAAAGCGAATATAATTCTAATTCGGAGACGATCTCTCTCTTTCTCTCTCTCTCTCTCTCTCTCTCTCTCGCCTCTGTTTTCGCGCTCGAGAAAAACCGTCGTCCTTTCGTGAGAACAGCGTTTTAGAAAGCGGCGTAATAAGAGTGAAACACACACGCGCGCGCGCTCAAGAAAGGGAGAAGAATGAGGAGAAAAATTGAACGAGAAACGACGAGACACATCAGTTTAGGGTTTAAGAGTTCGTTAAAAACCTTCACGAGAGATGCGCGAGAAGAGGAACTTTGAGCGGCAAACCCTTGAGTACTAGTGCACGAGTTTAAGATGACGACCGATTCAAATTGGCGAGCGAAGTTTTCCAACTTTGTCCGAAACGATGTACCTGAGTCTTCTTCCTCGTACGAGCGTTCCGCAAACGCGCTTTCGAGATTGATTTCCAATCCACACACCTTCGGCGTCCACTGGAACGACATACAAAACAACCCGGAAAAGTTTTTCCTCGCGCACGAACTTCTCGCAAAGAGATCTCCAGAGCTCGGCCCCGGGTTTTGGATACGGTTTACCGTGCACTTCAACTTATTCGCCGGAACGGTGGTCGCGTTAGGGTCGAAAGAGCATTTCGAAACGCTGGAGGAAGCGAGCAAAAGAGGAGAGATTGGGTGTTTCGCCTTGACGGAGAAATACGCCGGGGTAAACTCAGGTTTAGTGGTGGAAACGACCGCGGAATACGACGAGAAAACGCGCGAGTTTGTTTTCCAGACGAGTTCAGACGGGGCGAAGAAGAACTGGATATCGCAAGGGTTAGTCGCGGATTGGGCGGTTATCGTCGCTCGGTTGAATATGTACGGGAAAGATATGGGACCGCACGCGTTTTTGTGCAGAGTGAGAGAGGAAGGGACGAAGGAAGTGAAGCGTGGGATTGTTTTCGGGGATATGGGGCGAAAGACGATTGGGAACGATTTAGATAACGCGTGGATACAATTCGATGGGTTTCGGTGTGGAAGAGGGTGTTTGTTGAACCGGTACGCGGACGTGCGAGAGAGCGACGGCGCGTACGCGAGAAAAGGAGGAGACGTGAATCAAATGAGCGCGATCGGGCAGCGTTTGTTTACCGGAAGAATTGCTGTAGCGAAAGCGGCGTTGACGTTTTGCGAGGAAGTGTTTAAACATACGAAAAAATATTCGGACGCGAAATTATGCGCCATGCGAGGGTCGAATAAGACGTTGTCGCATGTGCCGCAGTTGAAAGCGTTGTACGAGGAATCCGAAAAGAGATTGAAAGATGTTGATAGGTTCGTAACGTTTTGTAAGAAGCGTCTGTCGCGGGTTTTGAAGGTTCGCGAAACGCCATCGGTTGAGTTGCAAACGGCCATCGCGGTCTGTAAAATTCGCGCGGTTGAAACCGCCATCGAGTTGACGTTTCGATTGAAGCAAGAGGTTGGATCGTACGCGTTGATGGACGAGGCGAGTTTTAAGAACAGCGACTTTTTGCAGTGTTGCAAATTTGCCGAAGGCGATTCGAGGATTCTATCGCAAAAGTTAGCCCGGGACGCGTTTTCGGGCTTTTTGAAACAAAACTCGGCTCGGTCGATTCGCGAGGCGTCTATTTGCGAAAGCATTCGGAGACAGATCCAAAAGTATAAAGAGGATCGGGACGGGAAGTATAACAAAATCGATGCGTGGGACAGCTGTTGGGAAGACGTGTATGCGTTAGCGGATGCAATTTGCGATCGCGTGATGCGAGAAAATGATTTCGAAGGAGACGACAATGGAAACGACGAAAGTAGTAACTTTACGAAGAGCACTCCGTCGCTCGTCTCTCGATTGTGATGCGTATGTTGTTTTAGGTACGAGTATACTACTTGTTTTAAAAATGTATATGCGATGCCGCGCCTTGTACTATTCAAAACGTGTAATAAATTTCTAATATCGTCTGCTATGCTTCCTATTTTCCCTATCTCTCGAGCGACTTCGATCCCGTCGTTTATGGTGATCTTTCTCCTTTCTTCGTTCTTTGCGATCTCGCGACCGACTCCGGGATCTATCTCTTTTTTTCTTTTCTTTCCGTCGTCGTCTCTCGCGATCGTCGTCCTCGTCGTCGTCTCTACCGCGACGATTATGATGGTCGACGTGGTCGTACGACTTTCTATTATTATTATTATTGTTATTGTTGGGATGATGATGAGTTTGATATTGATAGCCTCTACCGCTCCCGCCGCCTTTCACCTCCAACGTCTTGTTGTTCGATTTCCAATCCGAACTTCCTCCGCCTCTCTTCGCGTTCGCCGCGTTCGCCATGTCGTCCTCCGTCCCTCCTTTCTTCCCAAACTTTCTAAAATTCTTCCACAAACCGTGCATGCTTTGACTAAAATCCACGTGTATTCGTCTATCGTCGATTAACGCGTTGTCCATCTTGAAATACGCCGCCTCGCACATCTCCTTCGTTTCGAAATTGATAAACGCGTAACACAGGGAGTCCCCAGTTCGTCGATCTCTGATCACGTCGCAACTCGTCACCTTTCCGAACCGACTAAAAATAATCTCCAAATCCTCGTCCGTGGTCACTGGATTCAGTTTACAGACGAACAAACTCTCATCCGGCGGCTTCGCGTCCACGTCCGGCAAATCCCCAATCATCTCCAAAACCACCGCCCTGGATCTCGCCTCTTGCTCTCTCGACTTCTTCTCCAGCTCGATCTCGTCCATCTCTTGCGCAGCCTCTGCGTCGAAATCATCCTCCAACCGATCGTCCGGTACCGACCTGTCCACCAATGGACTTTCATCCGGCGCTTTCGGCATGCCTTCGGGATCCTCGAACGGATCGTCCAAAACCGTCGTGCGTTTAATCCGAATATTTTGCCACGGTCTCCCATTCTCGTCGCAATACGCCTCGTTTATTCGTTGTAAAACGTCTAATCCTTCCATCACTCTGCCGAAAATCGTGTGTTTCCCGTCTAAATCCGGAACACAATCCCGAGTGGTGATTAAAAACTGCGATTGGTTGGTATCTTCTCTCCCGAAATTCGCACAGGAAACCGTCCCGATGTGGTCGTGTTTTAATCGAACGTTTTGTTCCTTATCCACGTGAATCTCGTCCTTAAAAAACCGTCCGAAATGCTCGCTCTCCTCCTTCCCGTCCGTTTCATCTCTCGACAAAAAAGAATAGATCGATTTCCCGCCTTCCCCGGTATTCGACGGATCCCCGGTTTGCACCGCGAAATCTTTCTGCACGGAGAAGAATTTGCAGTCGTTGTACTGCTTCAACTTGCACAGTTTGAGAAAGTTCATCGAAGCGATCGGGGATTCCGTCGCGAACAGGTCGATCACGAGCTCGCCTTTGGACGTTTCCACGAGCACCGACATCGCGGCTTTCTTCTCGTTTCAAAGTGCCTCTTTCGTCCAAAAGTGTTGTTGTGGGGGATTGGATTTCTTTCCGTCTCGCGTCACTTTTCCAATTCATTCATCATTCTCTTACGCAACTTAACATCAATCGCTGCTGCTCCTGCTGCTTCTGTACCTGCGACAGAGAGAGAGAGATATATATTTGCCCGAACGCGCACAACAGACCGCTCGACAGAGACGAAAGCATCGTCATCGCATAAGTAAGAAGTAAAATGTCTGAACTGGAACAGCAGCAGCACCAGCAGTCGCAACTGCACCGAGAAGAACTCGAGCGCATGCTCTTCTTCGAAGAAGCGCGCCAACGCGCCGAAGCCGACCACGCGATAAACCCAGAAGACGCGCACGTGTTAACCCGATGGGGCGGGGCGTTGTTAGAGCTCGCGCACTTCCGCCAGGGCGTGGAAGCGGTGGAGATGATCGAACTCGCGGTGACGAAATTTAACAGCGCGTTGAAGATCGACGCGAGGAAACACGACGCGCTTTGGTGCTTAGGGAACGCGCTGACGAGCCAAGGGTTTTTGTTCGCGGAGGCGGAGAAAGCTGGGGAGTATTTCGACGAGGCGAAGAGGTGCTTTGAACGCGCGGTGGCGGAAGAGCCGGAGAATGAGATTTATAAGAAAGCGTTGGAGATGACGGAGAAAGCGCCGAGTTTACACGCGGAGTTGCAGAATCAGCTGGCGGCGCAGCAAAGAGCGCAAGAGGCGGCGCAACAGTACGAGAGAGCGCATTCAGGTGGTGGTAATGGTGGTAACGGTGGGGGTGGTGGGAGTAGAGAAGGCGGGGAACAGGAGGATCCGGACGCGTTTTACTATTCGATGCTTGGGTGGAGTACGTTTGCCGTCGTCGCGACGAGCTGGTTGGTGATGATGAACGTCCAAGCGGCCAGGGCGCAGACGTAACAAGAGAGTCGGCGCCATCCTACGGCACCCCACAACCTCAGAGAAAGAGAGAATGAGCGAGAAAGCGCATAAAAGTGCGCATAAAAACAGTCATAGGAGAGGAAAGTTGTCGTGTTGTTAAAATACGCACATCGCGTTACTCTGTTATATATAACACACCATTTTTAAAAGCACCTCGCCGAAAAAGCCACGATGCGAATCGTCCAAATGTAACACACGACGCACAGAGGCTCTTCGCTCGAAGCTTTTCTCTTCTTCTTCGCGAAGAGAGCCAGCCGCCGTACTACTGAGCATGTTTCGCTCGCGCGTTTTCGTTTCTGTCTCTTTTTAAAACAAGCTGCCCTTTGGGAAAAATTCAAAATTCGTCAGACCACATATGCGCTTAGGAAGACTCTCTTCCGTGATACTACTACGCCATACTACGCATAACACGTTTACTTCTTCGAAAAGAGTTCCATTTGCTCCTCTATCTGGTTTTCATCGTCGTCATCATCAGAATACTCGCGCATTTCTTGGATTGCGCGTCAAAAATAGTTGTTTTAGCACCAGCGCGATGAATAAGAAACCAATCAAACCGGATCCGAAACAGAGAGGCATGGGGATGTTTTTGCAGCGAGGGGTGAACATCGCGACGCAAGCGAAAGGGGAAGGGACGACGACGCCGCCGAAGAAGACGATTTCGGCGGAAACGACGACTTTGAAAGGAAGTTCCCTCCCCAGGATTGAGGGTGAAGACAAAGAAGACCAAGAAGGTGCGCAGAAACGGACTAAGAATAAGACTTCAAAGAAAGAGACGACGAAGACGACGCCGTCGAGACAGTCGGCTCGGAAACGGGAGAAGCCGGAGAAATTGGACGTTTCCTCTCCGAAGAAGAAACCGAAAGCGGCGGGACCGACCAAGTATCACGAAAACAGCCGACGCGAGAAAGGATATAAACGCGTGTGCGGCGTGGACGAAGCCGGACGAGGGCCGTTGGCTGGGCCAGTTATTGCCGCGGCGTGTATTTTACCTGAAGGCGTGCAAATAGAAGGGGTGGATGATTCCAAGAAGATCAACTCGGAGGAAGAGCGAGAGCTTTTATACGAAGCGATTATGGAGGATAAACGGATCGAGACGGCGTATTGGATCTGCGACGAGAAGAGGATAGACCAGATTAACATTTTGGAAGCGACGATGGAGTGCATGAGGAAAAGTACGGAAATGTTACCGGGTGGTCCAGTCGATTGGGCGTTGATTGATGGGAATAAAATACCGAAAGGGTTAGAGGATAAAGCGGAAGCAATCGTAAAAGGGGACGCGAAATCGCAGTGCATCGCCACGGCTTCGATCGTCGCGAAAGTCACGAGAGATAGGATGATGCGCGAAATCGATACGAAATATCCGCAGTACGGGTTCAAAGACCACAAAGGGTACGGTACGAAAGCGCACTGCCAAGCGATCGAAAAATACGGGCCGTGCGAGTACCACCGCATGACATTTGCGCCGATTAAATATATGGATTTATCAAAGTACGAGTAAAAACGTAACACACCCGGGCGTCTTCGCAATCGACGACGACGAGAGATCTTTTACTACTTTTAATTTAAATTACACTACTCGCGTTGCAATCTATCTGTCCTCTCTAAATGGCGCGCGCGCTACGCGTGGACTAAAAAAGCTTCCGCCACATTTCCTCAGCGTCCTCGAACGTCAAATCGTTCCAACGCAACACACCTAATCCGGCAAATCCAAGGCCAAACGCGCCGTACAAAAGAGAATGCGCGAGAGGCCGTTTCGTCGTTCCTAAAATTCGATCGTACGCCACGACACTCGCGGCTACGGCGCACGCGCTCGTGCCAACTACTCTGCACTGGTAGCAGTTCTCTTGCGTTTGTTGTTGCTGCTGTCGTTGTTGTTGTTGATTCTTCTTTTCCCCGCCGTCGTTGTCGTTTCCAATTTGTGTCGCGTTGGTGTTCTTCGAAAGAGATTTGAAGAAGGATAAGTGAGCGAACGGGATAGAGGAGGAGGAGGAGGAGGTGGTGGTGGTGGAGGTGGAAGAAGACTGCCTGCGCGCATCATCGTCTGTGTCTTCGTGTTTCATCCTCGCGTGTAAAAATTTTGGGGTGGGTAAAACCGAATCCAAAAATTTCTCTTCAGCGTGTTCGTTTATAGTATGCGTTGGTTGTTATTAAAATGTACTCTCGTATCGTATATCGTCGTCGTCCTCTCGGATCTTTCTCTCTCATCTCAATTGGCGCCGCTATTCCCGATCAACCGTTGAATTTGCTGCGCCTTCTCGTGCTCCTCTTTCAATTTTTCTTCCAATCCTTTGGCGCGTTGTCTTTCCAACTGTAGCAAAGTGTATTGCTTTTCCAACTTGTCCGTGGCGGCGTGCAACGCTTGGAGGAGCTCTTTTTGCTCGACGCCGATGTTGGCGTCGTCCATGCGAATGATCTGGTTTTGTTCGCCTTGCTTGGCGAGATTTTCGAGACCAGCTGGAACCGGTTGAATGGCTTGGTTCAACGTGTTGCCGTTTCTGACTTGCGCCGCTTTTTGGAGTTTTTGGATGCGCAGGCGTTGGTCGATGATTTGTTGTCGCGCTTCTGCCAACTGGTTCACGATGTGACTGTTTGCAGCATCGACTTGCTTTTTGGAGCCTTTGGAGCCTCGTTTGAGTGAGGCGACGTCAAGGTCTTGTATCGCGTTTTTCAAGTTTTGCTCGAGGTTAGCGATTTTTGTTTGTTGCTCGATGACGATAGTGGATTGGTTGCGCATTTTTTGCTTCATTTCAAGCACTTCTTCGACTTGCGCTTCCATCCATTTCTTTTTGGCGGCGTCGTCGTAGGTGTCGAGAACGATTTGGACGTTTAACTCGTCGTCCGGATTTGCCGGGCCCTCGTCGTCGTCGTCGTCATCGTCGTCGCCATCTTCGAGATCTTCTCCTTCTACTTCCATTGGCGTCGCTTTGGCTGCTTCTCCGTTGGCGTCCGCGGTTGCAGTGCCGTTCTCCGTCTTGAGGACGTCCCCAGTCGGTTGTTCCTTCTTTACCTCCGCCGCCGCCGCCGCCGCCGCCGCCGCCATTTTCTTTCTTTTCTTGTTCGCGTTCTTCTTGAGCATCTTCTCCGTCTCCAACAAATTTTTGATCTTATTCTTTAACATTTCCGGTTGGAGGCTCCCTCCGGCGCCGTACGCCGACGACGGAAACTTGTACACCCACTCGCGTTCGAAGAGTTGCGCCAGTTTTTCCGCTTGAACGTACACGAGCTCGGACGGTTTGTTGTACGTGAATGCGTTGGCAAAGACTAAGCGCACGTCGTTGGCGAACTTTGACGGATCGCTGTCGGTATAATACGTCGTTTCGAGCGGAACGCCATGTTCATCCTCCGGTTCTAAGCGTTTAAAAATCGTCCCGAAATCCATCGGGTGCGAGATGATGTCCAAATAATCAGGAATGTCCAACGCGATTGGATCGACTTTTTCTAAGAATGGAAACGCGTTCCTGTCGGACATCAGTCTTTGCAAGATGGCTTTGTACCGGTTGATTGGTCTGTTCGCTTTCGCCGCGTTCATCAACTTCGAGTCTTCGGTATCGGCGCCGGCGCCGGGGGCGTCTTCGATGATATCCGTCGCGGCTTGCTTGCGTTTTTTACCCAACGACAATTTTCCTTTCGGTCGCGTCACCGCTTTTCCGACGACGCGCTCGCGTCCATTCTTACCCGCCGAGCGTAAATTCTGCACGCCAAAGTAATAATCGTTCATACACTGCGTGACGTGTTTTTTCATGCGATGATACGCCATGTCGGATTCCTTGAACGCTTGCTTATTGTGCGTCGGCTCCAAACAATCCGCCTCGATGACGCCAAGCATGTCCTTCATCATGCAATTCGCTTGCAACTGACTCGCAAAGCGTTGGTACAATCGAATCAAACGATTTTTGTTGTAAATGTGGAAGCCGCACAATTTCGAGTTTTCCTCGATGTACCCGCAATGGACGGTTATACCGTACGCTAAACCTTTCGGTTTGTATTCCGGAAAGACGTAATACTCCTTCGTCAATCGAGAGATGGGACATCGAGGTTGAATCTTCTCTCCGCGCAAATAAAACGCACACCTCGGTCGTAAATACAATACTTCCATGTAGGCTCTCAGCGAATAATCTTCTGGCACGTCCAGCGTGGCTTGCTGTCCGTCTCGGTGTTGTTGAAACACAGGGCGTCGACTCGTGTTTTTACTCGACAAGCCTCGGTTGTTTTTGTCCTCCGTATCGCCTAACATGCGAATATCGTTCCCAACGGAGAAGTCAAATTCGTGCTCTCTCTCACCCTCGCCGTTGCTTTCGCCTTCGCGTTTTCGTAAGTTGAACAAAACCACTCTCGTCCCGTGCGACCCTTGAATCTTGTCCATTTCCGTCAACAATTCCTTCTCCGATTTCGTGAAGCAATAGTTTTCAATAATCGCCATGTTCGAGGACCACTCCGTCGCGTCCGTCGGCTCCGATGCCAGGTACCTGCCCCCATCCTCCATCTTCCACGAAAACATCGGGATCAAAATGTCGTCCGCTCCTATCGCGTCTAAAAACGACTGCGAAAGCAACGCGCAGTGCGCCATTCCGTCTCTCTTTGTTAAAATCAAAGCGTCGTCTGCCAAACGCATCGATCCAGATTTGAAACCGATACCAAACCTCCCGACGTTGCCAGAAAGATGCTCTTTATCGGAGAAACCAAACGATAACATGTTATTCAATCTGGCTCGATCCATTCCAACGCCGTCGTCTTGGACCGTGATGCAATACCCGCCTTTATCTCTCGATGGGTTCAAAACGTACGCGTCAACTTCGACTCTCGTCGACCCACACTCGCGATCTTGAGAGTTGTCTAAAAGTTCCGCCAACGCGCCCAGAGGCCACACGTGCGACGTGGCGTTACCTGTTTTATTACGCGCGGCGCGAGATAAAAAAGAGAGACGAAAGAAAAGAAGAACACATTGAAAACTCGTCAGTCAGCACGGATATGTACTTTATGCGTTCGTTCTTCTCGGTTTAATAAAGATGTTGCGTTACCGCGCGCGCGCGACGGGTGAAAATTTTCAAAACTGAGAAGTAAAAACGCACTCTTCAACATCCTCGGGTGACTTTTGCTGTGTTCCATCATCCTCCGGTTTTTCTCGGTGGTCGTTTCGAACGACCCCCCCACGCTGTTGTTGTTATTCATAGTGTCATCGTTATTATTATTCTCGTTGTTATTGTTCTCATTTTCTACGTCTTCGTCGTCGAGTTCTTCTTCTCGGTGCGAGAGTTCGACGAATCGTTCCATGTCTTGCGTCGGCATCGAGGTGTTTTTAAGCCTCTAAAAACGAGAGAAGATGAAAAGACGTGTTAGCGTTACGGTGTAGTGCGCGCAAGCCTCGCGCGACTGTGCACACAAATCGCGCTCGAAAACCTCGCGAGTACGTCGAAACGCATTTTCTCCGTAGAATGCGAAAGGAAAACTGGGAGATGCGACTTCGCGTGCGTGCGAGAAAACGATCTCTCTCGCGCGCGCAAACAACACCAACGCACCATTGTTAAAATATACGAATTCGAACGGTCGCCCCCTTAAAAAATGAATCAATCGGATGAGTGGTATACGAGAGGTGTGTGTTCTCTCTCTCTGTTTTTTTTAAACCGAGCGCTTCTTCGCGTAAACGCGCGAAAGAGGCTCTTCGTCTCTCGGATTCGGTTTCGGGTCGCGTTTGTGGTCCGAGCGCGTTTACGTGTGCGCGCGCGTGTACGTTTTATAATAGCGTTTTCATCGGGGATTTAGACGATGATGATCTGCAAAAGACGACAAAAATCGAGAAAAAAATTTCAAACAAAAAAACACAAGAGCGACAAGAGGAGAGAAAAAGAAGAAAAAAAAAGCGAAGACACATAAAACAGAGCTTCTTTGTGTCTTCTTCTTCTTCTTTTGACGCGTTCGTTTTCCTAAAGCGTTTTGGGTTGTTTGCGCTTTACAAATGCTGCTGCTACGGAGCATCTTTTTTCTAGAAAGTCATCAGGGAAATGTCGAGACGAGGTGAAGCACAAGAAAGATGATGACGATGCGAAAACGACGGAAACCGCGTAAAAACGCATGACGCTTCTGTTCCTCGCAAAATGCCGAGTTGTTCGTTGTTTCTTTCTTCTTCTGTGCGCGTGCTGCGGTCGTCTGTTTTTACGCGCGAACGACCATCCTCGCGTCTTTTGGGTTCTCGCGGACGTTGAAGCGCAGAGAGACGATGCCGTGGGAAGCGATGCGTTCTTTTTCCCAGCGCGAGAGCAGCGAGGGAAACGCATCGTCGTCCCGAAAGAGACGAAGAAGACGTTTTCGAGAAAGAAGATGCTGCGCGAAGAGTTTAAGAAGCGATGCGAGGCGTCGAGAGCGAAAGTATCCGAAGAAGAAGAAGAAGAAGAAGGAGAAGAAGGAGAAGAAGAAAGAAGAGTGTGTTTGCGAAACCCGAACGATGAAGGAAAGTCAAAGTGCGTCGCGGTGCAAGAATCAACGACGAACAAACGAAACGTGAAGGCGTTTTGGAAAAAGCACGTCGAAGATGTTGGTGCGCTCTTTTGCACGGGTTCGACGCTGGACGCGTACGGCGTGAGGCATCCTGCGTTGTACAACGGCACGCGCGGCAAGCAAAGAGTCGTGACGGTTGGCGTAAACGCAGCCATATTTAATGAGAAAATACAACCACTCGATTACACGTTCCTGCAAGATCGAGGATCGAAGTCAGGAGATACGTCTTTCGCATCGAACAGAGCAGCGATGATCGCGTATGAACCCAGAGAAGCGAAATTTTTCGGATTCTTTCCTGGTCAGAGAAACTTTTCCCCCTCGGACGAAGACGCCGAGCGAGCGAACGCTACGCAATACGAAGGGTGGCGGAAGCCGCACTGCGCGAATCCACTTTTACCGTTGGTAAAAGACGTCGGTAACTTTGTATTTGGAGGAAGTTGTTCGACGAGTTTTGCGGCGCTACAGTTTATATTGTACACCGGCGTAAAAAAGCTTTATCTGATCGGGTGCGACGTCGTGGGGGGCTACGGGCACTCCGCGCATAAATACGGCGGCAAATCTCGAAGAGTCGAATTAGGCAAACAGCGAAAAATGTGGCGCGAGTCGTATTTTTGGACATCGACGGAGTATCCGTGCGCTGAAATCATCGCCGTCAGGCCAAAGGGTCTCAGAAAAGTCGGCTTCTTTGAACGCTTTTCAGATCCCCCTTTCGTGGAAGTGTAGAAGTTCGCCTTCGTTAGAGAACACACACGCGAGAGAGAGAAAAAAGAAACGAGGAGGAAATTGAGGAAAAAAAGAAGAGAAAAAAATACACGAGAGAGAAACAAAAAAAAAGCAACGAGGTTGGTTTATATCTCATAAAAAATACGAGTTCTCTCTCTCTCTCATGCGTCGCACGAAACGACGCACGTCGCGCGCGACCCCCGCGCACGAAGAAGACGAGATGAGAACGCGTTGTTGTTTCCGGAAAGCGGGTTTGGCGAGGCTTCCTTTTCTTTTCTTTTTCTTCTTCTTTTTCTTCTGTTTCCTCTCGTGCTTTGCGTTTGCGTTTGATCAGGAGGAGAACGAGAGAGGGGCTTCGGCGAACGCGTTTTCGATGACCACGAGAACGCCGAAGTTGGAGTTGTCGTCGTCGCATTCATCGTCATCATCGCAAGCTTTGGGAGAAAGGAGGAGGACTTTTTTGGAGACGAACGAGTCGCTCGTCGTTCGAGCAAGGTTGGAAAATGGACACGGGTACGAGAGGAAGGTCTATCTGAAGTTTCTGTTGGGGACGACGACGACCTCGAACGAGGAAGAGAAGTTTGAGAAGATGCGCGACGATGGGAAGTATCCCGATGAAACGGCAAATGATGGCGTGTATGCGGTCGCGGTGGACGTTGGGAAAGAGCTCGGGGCGAAAAATGGAGACGTGGTTTTGTTTCGCGCCGAGGCGTGGACGGAGAGCGGCGACAAAAAGCCGTTGCGTTCGCCGAAGGAAGACGCGAAGAAAGACGACCGGGAAGTCACCGTGGTTTCTCAAAGTCAGTATCCGTATTACGCGGTCGCGATCGTGAGTCCGAGTTTGAAAAGCGACACAAATTTGCCTGTTTTACACGTTTTACGCGCGAACGAACAGGACATGACGACCGATCGGGGAACGACGGCGAAAGTTTTCTTCGACGGGAAGTTTTACGACGAGGTGAAAATAAGGCGACGAGGTTCTGGGCGCGACGAAGAAAAGGTTGGAGTAGAACTTCCACCAAAAGATTGGCCGAAACATAAGTTTAAGTTTGATTTCAAAGGCGAACAATTCGTTTGGAATAAAGGCGAACCGGCGGTGGAGGAGTTCAATTTGAATTCTCAATGGCAAGAGCCCGGCGAAGAGACGTACATGCGATTAAATTTAGCGAATGCAATCATGGACGTTGCAAAAGTACCCGCGCCGACGACTTTTCACGTGCACGTTCAAGTCAACGGTAAGTACTACGGACTTTTCTCGTTCGTGGAACAAATCGATGAGACGTACCTCAAACGCCGGAAAATGTGGGACGAACAAAACTCGTTGTATAAAGCCGTAAACTGGAAGTATTCTAATCTTCGAGCGCCGAACGCGTCTTTATCGAAATGCCCTTGGGCGACTCCAGATTGGCCACGCCGATGGTCCGAGCGAGATGGGTATTGCCCTCAAATTTGGCGCAAGTCGTATCCGGCAAAGTCCAAGACGGTAGACGATCTTTGGGATTTCACGACAAACATCGCGAGGGCGAAAAAATACGCCCTCGGTACGAGCCAACAAGTGTACGCGGAAAAAGTGCTGTTCCAAATTTTAGACGTTCCCTCTGTGATTAACGAGATGGCAGCGCAAACGATATTATTGAACAACGATCGATGCGCAAAAAATTATTACGTCTTTCGAAACGCGAAAACAAAGCGGTGGAGTCGTTTGCCTTGGGATTTAGAAGACGCGTTGCCGGCGGACAACAGATACGGCCTTGCGCTATGCCCCAAGCGCGATTGTTTGCCGAAAAGCACTCGATACTGCGTTTTAACGTGCGAGAAGTTCAACTCGCCGCTGTATTGCGATTCAGAACATCCTCAAGATATATTCTATTCCGAAGGTATCGCGCAAGAAGCTAAAAGCACTTACAACGAACTCGTCAACGTCATTTTGAAAACCGATCGAACTCGCGCGATGTACTTTGCACGGTTGCGAACGCTAATGAACGATATTTTAGGAACGAACTTTATCGAACGATACGTCGCGAGAACTTTGAAGACAATTAGACGAGACGCGCTGAGAGATTCCGTAAAATGGAAAGTTGGTGGCATTCGATCTATCGATCAAGGTGTTTTGCAGTTGTTATCGCAAAGCGTTAAGTTACGAAGAGAACAGTTGTTCGAGACGTATTCCGATATGATCCCAAAGACGGTCACTGAAGGAGAGATTTTGGAAAGCGTAAATATAAAAGCGTTTTCGGATATAGATGATACTGGTATCGGTTTGCGTTCGTGGATAGAAATCGAGAATAATTTACCCGCAGCTGCAGACATCTCCGGATTTTCGATCGCGTGCGGTAGCAATAAAATGAAAGTTTGGACGTTCGCACCCGGGACGGTGTTGGATGCGAAGCAATCGATATACGTCGTCGCCGACGAGAGTAACTTTTTGGACGATATCACATCAAACGCCAAGGACAATTATTACTTCTTCGTGCAACACGGCAACGACAAGTTCATCGAGCGACTGGAAAAATGTGTGAAGATCGAAGGAAGGAGCGATAGCCTTTCCGAGGAGAAAAAGGTGTTTTTCAGCATCGAGCCGAGAACGGTCGACAGAGCATTGAAAACGCTCTCGTCCTCTCCACTTTCCATCGACTCCTCAAATTGTACCGAGCCCGAAGCTGGACCGTGGGAAGAGTGGGGAGAGTGTTGTCGAGGAAACAAATGCGGGGTCTATTGCGACGAACCCGACGCCTCGCGAGGACGCCGGAGAGAACTCAACTTTGACAAGTTCATCGACCAACTTCTTCGGGAGGAGGAGGAGGAGGAGGAGGAGAAATTGAACGAGACACCGAAACAACAACTTTGCTATCCGAGTTTAACCGCTAATTGGCAAGTCGATAAGCAATGCGGCGCGAAAAAATGCGGAGAACGTCGTGTACCGTACACGTGCACTACAGCTTTGCAATACGCGAAAAAAATAGCCTCCTCTTCGTCGTCGTCGTCGGTCCTTTTCGGCGCCGGTAAATCTGAATCCGGATGGGATTCGTCTTTCTCCTGGGGCGTGAAGGAAAGGAATAACATTGCCATCGGTATCGACGGTCAAGAAGACGGCAGCGGGAGTACAGGGAGTGTCAAAATACAACTGTACGGTGAAGGCGCGTTCGCGTTGGGCAAAAAAATCACAGACGGCAAAGTATTCCTCGAAACGTTTTCTCGATTCAATCGCTTGAACGTCTTCGTGGCGAGAGAGCGGTATCCGCAACCTCTCCCGAGGCTCACCTTACAAATCGAATTCTACTTTTGGCGCGACGGAGGAGTGTTTTCCAACAACGATGCGAGTGTCATCTTCTCCTCAAACGCGCGGTTTGAGACCGCGACGAGCGACGATGGATGGCAAAGCGGCTGTTACGAGAAAGCGTTTGCGAGTTTCAAAAACGAATTTACGCGAGGCGATGGGGGAGAGTCTCTCTCGGATTTCCTCCGAAACAAAAAACAACTCTTCGAAAGCGCTGACACGGTAACGATTAAAGTCGCCGTTCGCAACGCGTCTAGAAAATCGCCCATCGTTTTCTACGTCGGCTCTGTAGCGTTTGTCGCGTGAGAAAATGTTTTAATACAACAACAACACTCTTAAAATGTATAAAGTACACACGCACGCGCGAGCGGGAACGTCGTCACGCCACAACCCCGCCTGCTTTCTTCGCCGCCACGGCCGCCCCGAATAACTTCCCCACATCCAAAGGTACTCCAGTCATGGCATAAATCAGCGCAAACCCGCCAAACATATACGCGATCGTCCCGACCACGTTCACCGAAAACACCGTCAATCCAAACGCGTACGATTTTTTGTTCCCTGGGACATACTTTTGGAAAAACTCAACCAACGTATCCGTCTTAGGACTTATCGCGACGCTAAACGCGAACCTCGCCGGACGTACGACGTTTTGTATCATCCACAACCCAAAGTAAGAGCTCGCAAAAACCTTTAAGGATTCCGAAGAGGTCACCGGTGACTGCCCGGTCGCTTTGATCGACGTGTACGTCGCCACGAGTAAACTGGACACGTAGAAGAGGTTGGAGACGAATCCGTAGGAAAGCAAACACGCGGAGCCTAAACTCGCGATGGTTTTTTTATCGATCTTCGCGGAACGTTTCCACCAATCTCTGAGAGATTGGAAGGAAAGCGAAAAGCTCTGCGTCGTGGTTTTTTGTATTCTTCTTCTTCTTCTTCTCGATCGCTCTGGTCGTCTGTCTTCGCGAGCATCGAGTCGGAACGAAGACGTTTTCCCTAACGAGAATCTCGAGCTCATCATCATCATCATCGAAGTCGAGGAGGAGGAGGGAACAGCTTTGAGGGAAGAACGCCGTCGTCGTCGTCGTCTGCTCGAAAAAGAAGAGGAAGTCGTCGCAGAAGTCGTGGCGTGAAGGACGAGTCTCGACATGTTGTGTGTTTTTGTGTTTCTTCTCTCGTACTGCTTGGAAAATAAATGAAGAGAAAAAATTGAAGAAAACAATTAAACGCGGATGCTCGCTCGCGCGAACATCGTCGTCGTCGCCGTCACCGGTGGCTTGCGAGCGCGCTTTCTCCTTTGCTGAGTATTTCTCGACGTTTTTTTTCCCGCGGCGTTCTTCGCGTCGTCGGCCTCTTCCGGAGGAGGATCCGGCAGATCCGCTCCAGGGACGGTCAGTCCGAGAGCGGACGCGTTTTGAACCGGTTTCCAGTTGACTTGGAGGTGGTTTTCGGTCGATTCGTGTAAAAGAGCCTCGGCTAAGCGCCAACCCGATCGCATTGCAGTTTCTACGCTTGGCGATTGATCGTCGGTAGTGAGCCAATCGCCGCACACGCCGACGGAGGCATTAGCGTCGAACAGGTACTCGTTGTTGGCTACCGTTAATCCGTTTGCTGCGCCCCATAGTTGCATTTTGGAGAAAACGACGTTGTTGCTGATCACGTTCGGAGCTATGCCTAAAGTCTTTTCCAACTCTGTTACTAAATCTAATTGGACTTTATCCGCGAACGCCGCGGGAATTGCTTCTTGCGGGCACTTGTTTCGTTTACCGTATACAGGCGTCGACAAAAGCGTAATCTCTCGGATGGAATTCATCTCATCCTTCTTCTTTTTCTTCAACGTATTGTTCCCAATATACGCCAAACTCTCGTTTTCTATCACGTGCGCGCCATCAAACGCGTCCAACTTTTGCATCGTGTCTTCGTCTAAATTCCCAATCGCAACGTTAGCGGACCAAATACTGCTCAAGACCAACTCTCGTTTCTTATACAGAGCCTCTCTCGTCTTGATACCAAAGCTCGCTTTCAGCGCGCTCAAAATCTTGGGACTTTCGTTCTTCTTTTCCGCGTTATTATTCACTGCCGTTTTCATCAAATTAAACGCGCACTTACCGTTATGCGCGATGACGACGAAATCGTATTCTCCCAACTCTCTGTAATTTTTCCGCGATCGATCCTGCGTATTCGCTAAGAGCCACGTGTTGCTGTTGGTTTTTTGCATCGATCCAACCCACTGAGGGCGTTCTATTCTGTTCTTCCTATCGCTCGCGACATCTAAAACGGATTCCTCCAAATGTTTGATAAACGCTCGAAATCCATCTTTCGACGCGTATCTCACGAGTTCGTCCTCAAATCGACGAAAAACGTAATGCTGCTGTTTATCTTCTTCTCTCATTAAAATCCCGTATCGGCTCAAATCATCGATCGCGTACAACTCTCCTCTCTTCGTTGCCTCTCGACAGTACTCGGCAAACTCTGTTTTGTTGTCTTTCACCGAGAAATACTGCGCCGCGTGATCAAACTCATATCCGCTTTGTTTATCCATTCGCGAAGAAATTCTTCCTCCACACGTGCGGTTTCCGGTATCAAAGACGACGATGGAATCGATGCTCGACTCGGACTCGGCCGCTAATCGCTGCGCACAGGCGAGGCCAGAGACACCTCCACCGATGATGGCGATTTTTTTGCCCATTTATAGTGTACCGATGATGATGCTGGTCGTGTGTTGTGTTGTGACGACTTACGGTGGTTAGAAAAGGGGAAGAGACTGAAGAGACTTCTCGTACGCGGACGATTGATGAGTGCGTTTCCTCACCTTCGTATTCTTCGTTCTCGTTTTCATCCTCGCGGTCGTCGTCGCAAAATGAAATGCTCTCTAATAAAGTGTGCTTCGTGAATACTACATCGCGTTTTTTACGTGCGTTCTGTTCTTCCTAGTCTACTGCGTATTTGCGCTCTAATTTTATTCTCCAACGCTCTCCTCCTCCTTCTCTTCCTCTTCTTCTCGTCGCCACCGTTCTCTCTGGTCTTCCTCTTTCAACGTCTCCGCGACAATTCGGGCGACGTTATGATCGAACCCTCTGCGTTGCAACCACGCGAAAAGTCGTCGGGTTTTCGCCTCGGAATCGTCCTTTAAATATCGCGCGGACGCTCCCGAAACCCACTGCTTTCGAGCCGAGGCGAAGAGTTCGCTCGCGCGTTTCCCGACCACCGCGCTTTCGTCCTCACCTTCCGCTCCAGAGACGCTCACGTCGGATTCGTGCGTAAACCGCAAAACCTCGCTATTGTTATTCGTAGTACCGTCATCGTACACTCCGCTGCACGCGTCTTCGTAATCCCTGCACGCGTTCAGCAACTCCTCCCTGAGCGACCGCTCCCAATCCGCGTACACCTTCCACAACCCGTCCTCGACGTCGTTCTCATCTACCCCTCTCCTCTTCAACTCACTCGCTACTTTCCACTTATTCCACCTCGATTGTCTCCATTTCATTCTCGCCCACTGTTCGCTGTATAACTTGTCCGAATGTAATCCTAACCGTTCGATTTCCTCCAGCGCTTCTCGCGCGTCTTCCACCTCGTACCCTTTGTCTTCCACCAATTTTAGTTCCAATTCTTTCTTCGTCCGAGGTTTCGCCGCGAGAAACCTTAACGCTTGCGATTTCGCCTTATCGATCGCAGTTTCCCGGAATCTTCCGTCCGGTTGTTTTTGCTCGCGCGAAGAACCGTCGTCGTCGTTCGAAGAAGAGTTAGAAATCTCTCGAAGCGCGGAGTGTAAAGCGTCTTTTCTCGTTCTCTTTTCCCTTTTGTTTTTGTCGCGAGAAGACGAAGGATTTTCCTCACCAACAACCTCACCAACGCCAGCAACAACGAACCCCCGGTTTTGACGACGATGATAAATACATCGGTTGCGCTTCGATTTCGTCGCCAGAAGATTGAGCAGTCGACCAAAACGCGGAAGAGGTCGGAAGGCAAAGAGCATTAAATTGGAAATTTTAAAAATCTGCCCTTTAAGCGTGTTGTGAGGAATTCAGAAGCGGCTTGGGAAAAAGAAATAAAAAATGTGAGCACACACACGCGCAACCGAACGACTGCTTCTCAAGCGCCAGAAGAAGAAGATTAAGAAGAAGAAGAAAAAGAAGAGCAGAAGAGAGAAAAGAAAACGCACTTATATATACGATTGGTTGTTTGACGTGTGTGTTGTTAAATGAATATGAATTAAAAGTACACATATAAATATGATCGTATGATGAAATTTAGTCCTTGGAAGCGAACCAGGTGGACGGCTTCAACCAACGCTTCTCCTTGGCGACGAGCGACGCTTGAAACTCTCTAGCCTCGCGAGTGGCTTCCTCGCGGGAAATGGTCGCGCCCTTGGCTTTGGCTAACTTTGCCGACGCGGCTCGTTCGGAGCTCGATTTTGGTTTGCACGAGTTGATCGGTCCGTCGTCCACGGAGTCGCACGTGAATTTGGCTTGGAAGGCGTAGGACTCGTAGGTGACGTTGTTCTCGCGAGCGCCGTCTTGGACGTTCCACATGGAGATGTCGTTGTCCATGCCTTTG
>Ga0115555_1000618_pt1 | contig 24317 bp, 18 predicted proteins | sample COGITO_mtgs_1104_2_FD_87285 | JGI IMG/M metagenome (GOLD analysis project Ga0115555, IMG submission 87285) | Pelagic marine microbial communities from North Sea - COGITO_mtgs_110407 | ecosystem: Environmental > Aquatic > Marine > Epipelagic | place: Germany:Helgoland, sampling site Kabeltonne... | reverse complement strand
TCCTACAACGGTGACGTTTTCGTTTCCTCCACGAGACGGAGCGGTTTTCGAATGATCCTATACGGAGCTAATGATTATATGAATGAAACTGAAAGTACGGATGACAGAGATGCGATTGCGAGTAACGTTACGCACATCAGTGGGAAACTTTCGCTGACTGGCACGTTTGATTCGAGTGAACGAAGTTCTATTTTTCACAAACTTAGGAGTGTTGGGAGCTTGACCGTATTCGATAACTACGAAAATACAGGCGATATCCTTTCTTCTTTGATGTACGTCAAAGGAAACTTGACGATTACGAACAGCGATGTATTATCATCGCGAGACGATTTCTTACCAAACTTGCGAATCATTCGCGGATCGTTCGTCTATATTGATACGTCATCTTCCTCGACGTTCTCCCTGAGGAGAAGCATGCGAAACGCGGCGGCGAATCTTGAAAAAGTTGGCCAAAACTTCGAACTCCACGTCTCAGGAGTGCATCAAAGAGTTGAATCGACAGCGTTTCCGTCCCTTGAATCTGTTGGTGGGTCGTTTATAATCAGCGCTTCGAAAAGTTTAGAAGTTCTTGAGATTGGATGTTTCAGAAACCTTTGGCACGTCGGGAAAGACTTCGTAATATCGAGCGAAAGCATAAGGCGTATATCCAACTTCATGTCTTTGCAAGTCGTAGAGGGTAGATTGGACTTAAACGCGACGAAAAATTTACGTTCACTCGATGGATTACAGAATTTGAGACGCGTTGGCTCGGGCGATATTGCTTTGGGAAGCTCTGCGGTAAAAAACGGGGAGCAGTTTGGAAAATGTGGATTTATAATGCTCGACGAAGATAAATTCAGGGAGTCGAACAAAACTGCATACCTCATTCAACACGCTTGCTTTTACGATGCCTATAAATGGTGTCAATCTATGCTACTTCCCAACGCGTACCGATGCGTAAACTCTATCGCGACAAAAATAACCACAAACAGAAACTTGCGGAAGTTTTCTCGTATTCTCGAATCAAGCGGTGAAGTCCTGAGACTACAAGCGTTACAGAAACCAATCACGGTGTTTGCGCCCATCGACGCAGCATTTTTATTTCTCCGATCTACCCTGAGAGAACGAAACGGACGTAATAGCTCGGAGTACGATGAGCTTTCATTTTCGGCTACGCAAGCGACATTAAGAAATGTCGCCCGAGCGCATTTGTATTCGTCCTCGATTGATCTCTCAATGCTAATGAATGAAGTGAAGTTAATCTCCGAACTTGGTGAAATGGAAGCGCTCGAAATATTGCTTTCGCAAAATGGAGAAATCAATACATATCCACATCCAGGCGCACACGCTTTAGCAGTCCGGAGACAAGCTCCTTTATTTCGATCAGTCTCGCCAATCGATAAAAGCGTCTGCGAGTCGTTTTCATTTCACAGCGTTTCGACAACAAATGCGTTATATTCAAAGTACTGCAAAGATACGACATTATCTGCGCGCGCTATGCTGCGACCAATCGATATTGTTCCTTATAATGAGGAAAACGAAGCCGTTAGCACGAACGCATCTTCTTCGTCAGCATCAACTATGGAAAATATGGACACGACGTCTTCCACCTGCTTAAACAGGTGTGGTACTTGCGATAACATTGAACTGAAAACGTGTTGTTGCGACGAAGCGTGCGTTCAAAATGGTGATTGTTGCGGTGACTTTTCCTATTTTTGTTCAATACAATACTTTTTATCGAGGGAAGAGCGAGTTAATAACGTTGTGCAACGAAGCAGTGCCTTTACGACGAACCGAAACTTTGCGTCTGGTGAAACAGAACGCGCGGCTCTAATAATCAAATCGAACGTCGCGCAATCGCACAACGGGGCGAAGTTGATTCTTATCGATCGCGTCTTACATCCAATCGAACGTTATCACAGTTCTCAACTGTTATTGTACGAAGTTAAGCAGAGCGAAGCGAACGAAGACTTTGACGGCGACTATTTTCCAGATGTGAGCTCTCCGTCTCCGCCTCCGCCTCCTCCCAGGCCACCTCCAGCTCCGCGGCGCGTCACCGAATTCAGTTGGCTATATCAAACGAGACCGCCACCACCGTCAACTTCTGTCGATTTAAAGAGTCCTCCGCCACCTGAATCGCCTCCGTCATCCGCTCCTACAACAACAATACCACCGCCACCACTTACGTCTTCTTCTTCGCCTCCGTCGCCGCCACAGAACACGCACATCGGTAGTTGCCAAGTACAGCTTCCAAACATCTGCGGTTTGTGTGATTACACAGATGAATCAAATGTGTGCTGCTGTGATTCAATGTGTGTATCTACGGGAGATTGCTGTGGAGATTACACAAACTTATGCGTATAGAAAATGAAAATATTTTGTTTTTCAAAAAGGCAAAGGGTACAACACTACAGATTACTAACTACTACGGGCATGGTAATGATAAATCTCCTACTAAAAACGATTCAAAACGTTAATGCGCATCGTCCTCTGATGCGCTGATATCTGATTCGCCTAGCATCGCACGCGCAGCCTTAATTAAACTCACCGGGCGTTCCGTTTTCATGGCATAAATTGGAATACCTCTCGATCTTGCCGCGTGCCGTAACCACTTCGCACTCTTTACGCGAGTTTTTACGCCCAAAATTGCATCTGCATCCTCCAAACGACTCACCAGATGAATTAAAGTTTCGAATCCGAGCTCTAAGAAAACCTTTCTAACTTCACTTTCGTTCAATTCAAACGGAAAGACGCACAGAACCGCCTCTTCGTCGCTGTTTCCGTTTGAATAGTCGTCGTCGTCGTCGTCGTCGTCATCCTCGTCGTCCTCATCTTCATCGTTGTTTTCCATACTTTCTTTTACGGAACGATCCCCACTGAGACGTCGATTCATCATAACATCTGCTGCCTCTGATGCGGATGATTTACGTTCTCGAAGAAGTGCTGCGTTGGCGATTTCTTGCGCCACATATCCAGCTGAAGTCAACGGTGGAGGTGCCGACGGCCGAGGCGCTTTCCGTCGCAATCCAGAGTCTCTTTCATCTGCACCCAAGTACCCAGACGACCCGTACGCTTCACTAACATTCGGGGGCGTGTTAAATTGTTTCGTGACAGCCGCTTCGGTCGCAAGAGAGGATCGATTACCGTACGACGAAGAAGTGGAAGTTGCCGCCGAACCCGGACGGGATCGATATTGCATCGCGCCGACACCAAATTTGGGAGCAGATGCTCCTGGCCCGCTATTTGATGCATACGATCGAGAGTTTTCGCGAAACTCGGGAACTTGTACGACTATACCGTCCTCTCGAAGCGCTCGCAATTCGGTAAACGGAGCTTGCCCGGCTAAAAGTGCATCTACGGACGACGCCACGTCCGTATGCACCCTCCAGAGTCCGATGTCGAGCATCTCTACGGCAATGCTGAAGGTTGGCGGACCTTCTCGCTCCAAAATTGTTTTCTGCCCGCGTCTTCTTCGCGCTTCGTCGTCGCCAAGCGTGACGGATTGGACCCCGCCAACTAAATCACAAAGAGATGGGTTCTTCAAGACATTTTCTAACGTGTGACCGTGCGCGGTGGCAATCATTTTCACCCCTCGTTCTGATATAGTTCGCGCAGCCATTGCTTCCTCCTCCGTACCAATCTCGTCAACAATAACGACTTGCGGCGTGTGGTTCTCCACTGCTTCTATTAACACTGCGTGTTGGAGTTTCGGATCCGCTACTTGCATGCGCCTGGAGTTTCCTACGCCAGGATGCGCCACGTCGCCGTCGCCGCCGATTTCATTCGAAGTGTCCACGATGACAACTCTTTGATTAAAATCCGCCGATAACAACCTGGACATTTCGCGAATAGCCGTCGTTTTGCCCACACCGGGTGGACCTAGTAATAGTACCGAGCTCGATTCTTCTGAGCTCACTAAGTCTTTACATAATTCAGCCGCGCCTTTGACCGCTCGTCCAACTCGACACGTCAAACCAATCACGGTTCCTCTTCTGTTTCTAATCATCGAGATACGGTGTAAAGTACCATCAATTCCCGCTCGGTTATCTCCGCCAACTTCACCGAGTAAGCTCACGGCTTCGTCGATGTCATCCATGGTAATTTTCGAGCTTTCTGCGTCCCAGACATCGAATTTCTTCAGGCTCTCTTTCGAATACAACGGCTCCGCAGGGCCTTCCGGGAATCTCGCCAAGGGCACTCTCCCGACGTCCATGACGACTTCGATGAGTTCAAGTTTTCTTTCGTGTTTATGCAATTGCTCGCGAATTCTCGATGGTAACACCCGCAAAAGCATGTTCAATTCGTTTTCGTCCGTTACCAAGGCGAGATTTTTCTTCAACCCTCCGCCGCCGCTCCCGCTCTCTGGGCTTGTTGTTTTTTTATCCTCGTGCTCTTTTTCAGTTTTTGTTTCCATCATCATCGTGAGACTCGCTTTCATTTCTTCGGGTGTTTTCGGCATCTGCCTCCTTTCCCGCGCTTGCAAATCGGCCTCATCGAACGAATCAGACATCAAGAGCTCTTCCGTGCCTTTCACTTCACCTTCTTGTTCCTCTTCTTCCTCCTCTTCCGCTCTCTTCACTCCTTCATCGATGCTACTGTTACCGCTACCTCTCTGAGCACTGCTTAAACGACTAGGACGACATTGTTGTCGTCGTCGACAGTTTTGGATAATCACCTTTAGTGCGTGTTTCTGTTGTTCGCTCGCGCGAAAAGAATGACAATAAGAAGAAGAAGAAGAAGATACAAACGATGAGGATAGGTTTGACGACGCCGATGAAAAGAACGTCATGATATGTTGTTGTTGTTGTTGTCGTGTGCGCTCGAGCGTGTTATATTCTCTTCTTAAAAATTTGTGCCGAAAGAATTTGATTTTTACTCTTGAAAACTCATTTATTCAATTCTCGACAAAACAAAGAAGATGACGATGACTGTCGCCAACGGCGGCGAGGAAAAGCAGGAACACGACGTCAAGAAAGAACCCGAGGAGAAAGACCAAGCGATGATGCAGGTGGACCCTCCTCCTCCTGCGGCACCGGCTCCCGCAGTAGAAGTTGCAAATGCAACGCCTCCACTCGCTCCTCCTGTACCCCAACAACAACAACAACAACAACAACAACTCCCTCAAAGAAAGATGATTCCAAACCCACAGGACGTGAATAAAGCGGCGTCTATTGCCTCGGAAAGAGCTCTGATAGACGCCAAGAAAGCCATCTCTGTGCGTTTAAAGTTTAAAAGCAAAGAAGGAGGAAAAGGAGATAAAAAGAAAGACGATTTCTTTCGGACGGCCAAGGACGTGCTCGAAACGTTGATGCCGTTTCACGCGTTCGCCGACCAGAGAGGTTTGTTTCAGTTTGACCCTTCTTTTCCTTCTTCTTTGATGGTCGACGACGACGAAGACAATAAAAACAAGAACGCGAGGAGGAAGAAGTTGCGACTGTTGCGCGAGGCTGTCGGGATGTTAATAGCCGAGAAGGAAGGATTCAGCACAAAAGAAGAGGAAGAAAAAGAAAAAGAGGAAGACAAAAAGGAAGAAGGAGAGGAGAGGAAAGCGAGTGAGAACAACGAAAACGAACAGAAAGTAAAGAGAAGACGACTGAATGAAGCTTACGCTTTGCTCACGGAAGAGAACGTTTTACGTAGCGGGTTTGCGTTTCGTATGAATAGAGTTGATGACGGTTTGCTTAAAGAGCTTCGAACACTACACAAAGGACTCGAAGTGTGCGAACAAAGTTGCGCGCGGTTGCAAAGACACTCAGACGAAGATTCAACGTCGGCGAACGTTTTATCCAAAGCCGAAGAGTTCTTAATAGAACGTCTCGTATCCGAGGAAACTCGAATTGTTCTCGATGCTAAATCGAGCGAGCTCCGTAAAATAGCTCAAGAAGAGCGGCAAAAGATGGCCGATGTGCGCAAAGCCGAAACGGCATTTGCGCTCGCATCAAAAGCTGCCGCTGCTGCGCAGCAACAACAACAAATACAATTGCGCTTTCAACAACAACAACAACAAATACAACAACAACAAATACAACAACAACAACAACAAATACAACAACAGCAAACGAATTAGTAGCTAGAAACTTTTCGATTTTAGTAATATAAGCGCATATAGTAAAAAAATAAATTAAATGGAGTTGGGACTAATAATAATGAGTTATGAAGCCGCTGCTTTCTTCTTTCGCGCCTTCCATTCCGCGTAGCTTTCGTTCGCTTTTGGCGTTTCCGCACTTTCGCGCAACGTGAACTGTCGAGAAAAAGATGGCGACGAAACATAAACCTTCGTTTTGCTGTTATCTGTGGATGAAGGCACCGAAGAAGCAAGATTTCCCAACGTCGACGACGTGTTGTTGTTCTCCTCCTGGTTCATAGATCGTTGTTGCAAGAAGCTCGAGCCACCTTCTTTCAGGCCTTTAACATAGAGCTCTTGTTTTGATTTTATCTTTTGAGAAAACATTCGTAAAATTTGCCTTAAGCGCACCGAAGCTATGATGACTTGAATTGGCCCTCCTTCGTACGGTTCGTCGTTTTCATCTCTTTTCCCGTCTCCTTCGCCTTCGTTGTCGTCATCGTCGTCATCATCTTCATCAATTTCCTCGCCGTGAGCAAACGTAAAACGCTCTAGTAGAATAGCCACGAATAAGTTTCCAAAAAGGAATATCGATAGAACGACGTAGATCACGAAGAAGAACGCACTGGCAATATCCGGGGAACATTTTGGCTCAGAACCCGGCTCCGGTGCATCAACCGAGAAGCAGTCTTCCTTCACGTACAAGTCGTTAAAGAAACCTTGCCAATTCCCTGAAAACGCGATGAAGAGCGCCGTAAACGCGCGCTGAAAGTTGCTAAAATTCGAGTACTCGCCAATGGCGTTACCATCGAAAGGACCGGTATCGTTTCCAAACAAAGATACGCCAAGGCACGAGAATATGAAAATTACCAACAACGATAACGCGGAGACGTTAATCACTCCGGGTATGGCAGAGACTGCGGTAAGCACAAGCGTTCTCAAACCTTTGAAAACCTGTATTACTTTCAAAAGCCTGAAGAAACGAACCATTCGAATAATATTTGACGGGAGAATACCCGGTAAAATAGCGCCAAGCCCACCGCTCCACGCGACGACAAAGTCAATCTTATTCCACATGGACTCCCAATACAAGTACCATCCCATACCAATGATGAGAAAAAGAGATTCAAAGCAATACCAAACAGTAAATATATACCCAGCGTACGATTGGAAATCCATCTCAGCTTGGCTTCCGTTCGCGCGATATGCAATCAACACAAACATATTCAGCACGATCATGGTGATTGAAAGTTTATCGAACCAATCCGTTGCGATAATTGAGTGAACTTTCTTGCGCATCGGGTTCTTCGGAACAATTTTTCGCCAGCGATTCGTGTGCACGCGATTTGCAATCAACATGGCTTGTTGCCACTCTCGCTGCTTCTCTGTCGTTAAAGTGACGCCGGCGCTCGCCAAGGTTGTAAAATTATCAACTAATGCACTCACAAAAAGGTTCGCCCACAACATCATGGCAAATAGGATTGAAAAGACGAAAAATGCAGCGGCACCTTTGTTCGCGTCTCGTTCTGGTGCCGTATCGTCACCGGTAGAATCCATGGCTACGTACATGATATCTTGCCAATTATCGCCGGTGGAAATGATGAATATTGTGATAATAGCTTGGCCGATGTTATCGAAATTGAAGCGGTTAGCTCGCCACACGCCACCCTGTTCGAGACACGCTGCTTTGTCTAAGTTACTCTTCTCAGTGAGCGGGTCGATTGTATCCTCGCCGCCAGCTAACGTGCACGAAGCCATTTGTCCGAGAAATAGTTCCATACCTGTGATGCCTAAAACAATCATCATCCCAAAGCCAATTATGCACACGTATTTAATGGCAGGAAGAGATTGCAGGATCACGGTGATGACCAATTTCAAACCCGGGAGCCTTTGAATCGTTCTCAACGGTCTCAATACGCGCAGAATACGAAGCGTTTTGACAGGAATCGCGTCTCCGACCGCGTACGTGACTAAAGATGAAAGCACGACGAAGCAATCGAGGCGATTGAAGCCTGTCTTTAAATACGCACCGGGACCTTTCCAGATGCCATAGCCAATCATTTTTAACACCATTTCCAAGGTGAAAACAGCGTTAAAAATGATATCAATCAAATTGTAAGCGTCGTCAACTTTCGTGCCTGCAACAGGCCATCTTTGCGTGTTCGTCGCCATCATCGCCGAAGAGGCAATAATCAAGAGTAAAATGAGCGTATCAAACCAGAAATTCGTAGCAATTTTCAGGCATATCCATCGAAAAGAACCCCAGCCCGTGACTGGATCAATTGCAAGATATTTACGTATTTGTTGACAGTTATCTTCGCAAACATCGCGCATTTGCGGGCTCATCAATCTTTCCGGCGCGCGCATAAAGATTGGTTTTACAAAATCCGGATTCATCTTTTCCTGATCAAACTTAACCCAAATATCGTCTGAATCCATCACGTTACAACGCAAGGACATAGCGCGCGGTATCGTTCTTACATTTTCGAGTTTTTCGCTCAAGTGCTCACGTGCGATTTTCAGTTCTTCCTTCGCTTGCTTTACTCTTCTTTCGCGATAACACGTTAATCGTTTTCGGGCGCGCACCACGTGACCTGGTCTCAAAGACTCTTGGATTTTCAGACTCTCCTCGGTATGGTGCGCGAATCCGATCGAGACGAGCCATTGTCGGACAACGGCAACTTCTTGGACCGAACGCTGTACTCTTGATTCGTTATCGTCTCGACCAAAATCTGCAGCTGACAATTTTTCTTTCTTCGCCTTGGCTCTTCTCTTCGCAGCGTAATAATGCTCCCCGTTTTCATCGTCGTCGGTGGAATTTTCTTCTTCGACAAACGTCTTCCCGAGCGTGGACTGGGAAGACGCGCGCTTTCGAATTTCTTCGATGACACTTTTCGAGCCTTCCTCGTGAAATTCACCTTCTTCTATTAAAAATGTCTCCGACGCGATCGCGTCAATCAGAATACCGAGAATCAACGCCAAGACGGCGGTGGTGATGAAACACCAGATTATCATATAAATGCCGGCGGCGATATTCGTTACTTTCATAGAGCTCCAAGCTACTTCAAATGTATTCTCACCAGTTGACACTGCAAATAAGGTTATCAAAGCTGATCCAAAGTTTTTAAAACTCAAGCGCTCTTCGTCGAAACTTTCTCTCGCCGCGAACAGTTGCACTCCGAGAATCGCGAAAATTGCCAAGAACATGAGCCACACGAGTAAAAACACCCACATGTTTTGCGTCGCCGAAATCGCAGAGTTTGCGATTTTCGAAAACTCCGCGTTATTTCGCACGATTTTGAGCGTTCTTAAAATACGAAACACGCGGAATACTCTGAGAAAAGATAAATCGACTGGTGTACCGCCTTCTTCATCGCCTCCTGAATTTGACATCCCGTAGGTCAACGAGAAATCGATGATGCTCACGAGCACTACAAACCCATCCAATTTGTTCCAGTTATTCTTCCAGTATCGCACTACTCCTAATCCAATGTGTTTGAGTACGAATTCAAAGAGAAAGATGCCCGAACACGTGAGGTCTATGATCAATTCGACATCCTTGAACGAATCGGTTTTATCCACGTGATTAGCGCACATCAATCCCGTGTTCACGAGAATTGTAAACGTGATAAAGTTTTGGAAGATTGGATGATTGGTTAAATCTAAAATCATCTGCCTCGGTTTGTGCGCGCACGCGTGTTCTAGTTGAGGGTACGCTTCCTCCGGCTCCAGAGATTTCTCGTGCGCCTCTCGCAACTCTTCCATCTCTTTCTCGTGCGCTTCCGGATCATCGTCTTCTTCGACTTCACCCAACGTAGCGCAAATGACCGCGGTAAATAACTGAAACACGAAGAACCCACCTAGAACGGCGACGGCGCAAAAGTACGACATGGCGGGAACGTACCCCGCCGTGTTCGCGACTGGCCACGCGAGTTCGTTCCAACCGTCAATTGTAATCACGTGAAGAACGATAAACATCCCGCGAGCAAAATTGTCGAAATTCAAGTAATTATCAGACGGTGAAACGCCAGAATCGCAGCAATACACGTTTGATTCGACACCATCGAGCAGAGTTGCGTTTTTTACAAGCGTGTCGACATCACTGTTCAAACATAACTCCTCGTCGCCGGGTACACCGCCATCATCATAGCGCGATATGCTCACACCGTCTACAGTTCCGTAATTTGACACGAGAAATGAACATCTTTCTTTCGGGTCACCTCCTAAATTTGCAACGTCTTCATAGTTACGTCCGCTCATAATCGTGCCAAAAAGCATGACGCCCATAACCGTGGCTAAAATGACGAACCACAGAAGCAAGAGTACTACGTCTATCATCATCGGTAAGGCTTTTTCTGCGGTATCCATCACCATTCTTCCCGCTTTATACTTACTCAGCGCTTTGAGCGGTTGGAAACATTTCATTAATCTCAACGTCGTGATCCATCCGCCTCCGTCTAAAATGACGTCCAAGATACCGGTGATGACGATGAACAAATCAAACACGTTCCAATACGACCACATGTACGAGTCTGGTCCGTTGAGTAAGAATCCGTACGCTACTATTTTAACGATAGCTTCCAAGCCAAACAAAATTAAGAACGCGTTTCCTAACCAAAACGTGACATCTTTTGGAATGTGTGGCTTCGTTCCGTACATTTCCACCCCTCTATCTGGAGTATCCAACGCGACAATGACGCCGTTCAAAATCACGACGAATAAAATCGCGCGCGAAAAGTATATCGAGTTTGCAACTTTACTGCACATTTTCCGAACCGGATTCGAGGCTTGTAAAAAGCCGAGAGATCGGTCAAAGTTGAGTTTGTTCGACCTGTTGTTATTATATGTATGCATATATATACAAGTGTGTGTAAAGAAGAAGACAATGTGAGTCGAATGGTGAGCTAAGCCATGTAAACACCGAGAACAAACACCGCGTGAACGTAGGTTTTCATTTTTTGGTCCGTTTGTTTGTTTGTTTTTTCGGGAAGAATTGAGAGAAAAGCGAATTGAACAATGCGCGTGTCTACCGCTGCTGTCTGACGATGAAGAAAGACGATGGGAAGACACTTCGAGCGCGACTGGACGGCGAGACAGAGAGAGCAAAAGAATAAACACGCTACGAAAACGCACACTGTTTCTTTGATGGACGTTTTCTTCTTCTTCTTCTTTCCCGACGACGACGACGGGGACTTGTTGTTGTTGTTGTTTTTCCCTTCCTCATCGGCTTTGAAACCTTCGTTTAAAGTGTATCCTCCTCCCTTTTTATCTTTCGTCGTCTTCTTTCCCTCGTATCGTTCGTCGTCGTCGTCGTCGTAAGAGTACGATCTGTTTTCGTCATCATCACTCGACGATGATGGCATCGTCGATGGCATCTTTTATTATATATATTAATAAATAATTAAAGACGCCTTTGCGAGGATGAAGATGGGCTTTGGGTGTGATGACAGAAGAGTGAGGAAAGAATTTTGATTTTGGGGTTGAGGACTCACATGAAAATTCAACAGGAGTGAGTGTTCAAGGACACACCACACTTTTTAATTAAGAAGTTCATTAGTCTCAAAATCGCTAAGATGATGATAGAACGACTACACGCAACGAAGCAATCACACGCACACCTCCCCGCGTTATTTTTGCGCAAACATCCGTTCCGTCCTTCGCTCTTTCGTTCTCGCGCTTTGTTTTCGTCGTCGAGAAAACGAAGCAGCAAAATTAGAACGGAAAAAGTAGTTGAAACAAAAAGCAGTGATGATGATGATGAAAAGAGTAAATACGATGAACAGAAAAGGAAACGATTGAATCACATGCCGTGGTTGTACGACATCGAGAAGCATAAAACGTTCGCCAAAACGTGGCAGAAAGATGTGCAGGAAAAGCTTATGGAATTGGAGACCGTAGAGTTTATAGGAGACGACACGTTTATGGCCGACGTGAATGTGAACGTCTTTGCCGAGAGAGGAAGAAAAATTGTGTTTCATAATAACTGTCGCATAGCAGCGAACGTATATTTACACGGGCCCATAGAAGTAGGGGAAAACGTTTCGATCAATCAGCACTGTCACATGGAAGGACCCATCGTGATAGGGAGCGATTCGAGGATAGGCCCGTCCACTTCTATTTTCGCCTTTAACCACAACTTCGACGAGTCAGAAACACTCATTCGCTCACAGAAAGTAAAATCAGAAGGAGTACACATTGGAGAGGACGTGTGGATAGGCGCAAACGTTTCAATCGTCGATGGTGTGACTATAGGCGCACACTCCGTCGTCGGCATTGCATCAGTTGTTACGAAGAATATTCCAGAGTATGAGGTATGGGCAGGCAATCCGTGTAAAAAAATAGGCGAACGCAAGCGACCCCCCCCTCGGGAATGAAAAAGAGTACTCGTAGTTTTACAGAAGATACATTACCATGGTACATCTAATATCAATACATATTCTAATCTAAACTAGCCTAAAAATTCTTCTACCGACGCTTTCGGCTCGGCGTACAAGAAATCTTCGTCATCCGCATCGAAGGAAGCAAAGGCAATACTTGAGAGCTCGTTTTCTAAATCCTCTCGAAATTTTTCGTCTCGCGTGATGATGTTGAGCTCTTGAAATTGACCAAACGAGCGCTGTCGCATGTTGCAACTCCCTAAAGAAGCGATGCCTACGTCTGGATTCGTCGTACTTTTCGCCACGAAAGCTTTGGCGTGTAACATTTCCGGTAACAATTTGATCGACAGTCGAGGCGCGGACGTTTTCGATCTCAATTTAATCAACTCGTGAACTTTTTTCAATTTTGCCAACGCTTTTCTGTTCGCGTCGTGATACACGTTCGGGAAACACGGCATTAAGATTGTCACGTTCGCGTTTCGGTCGATGATTTTGCGAATCATCGCAACTCCGGAGGAATCTAAGTACGCTATAGAAAACGTGTAATCGTCAAACTGTCTATCGTTCAAAATCTCCTCGAACGACTTCTTGACGCCAAACGTGCCCGGGAAATTTTTTATTCGTGGAAACGCCCAAGCTAAAGGACAAAAACCGGTTGGATTGTTCGAGACAAACTTGGTGTGAATTTCCTCTTTATTCTTTGCATCTTTCTTTCCATTTGGCCACCGCAACTTCTCAAACAACTTTGACGTCGACAACGACGACAAAGAAGGAGTAAAAGAAGCACCAGAGGATACTGAACTTTCCAACGCTTCGACGAGCGTTTGGCCTTGGACGAGAACCGTGAAATCGCGCCAATTCTCAAATCGATCTCCGATGTTAATGCCACCTAACATTCCGGTGTACTCGCCATTATTCTTTCGTTTAAACGTCGCGAACTTCGCGTGCGTTGGAATCGTGCTCTCTAAAAGCTCAAACTCGTTCGCGTTGTTCCGCTCTTTTTCCAACTCTCGCAACTTTTCGACCAAAGTCGTCGACTGTTCGCACCACCTCGTGAACTTTGACACAGCGGAACCGTCAACTTTTACGCGAACCGATACGCCTCGATTACACGCGTTCGATAAACTTTCAATTACTTTTTCGGTCGATTTACCGTGCTCAAACACGTAAACGCTAAGTTGAATCTCATCTCCTCTGTTCGTGTCGTTTATTTCTCGGGTCAAGTTTTCGATGCTTCTCGAATACCCGCTGACGAGTGTAATTTTATTTTTCGTGTTGGTGTTGTTTCTCACGGTCAACTCCTTCTCGAACTCGCGCGCAACCATCGAGGATTGAATTTCACGCGTCTCTCCACCTCTTAAACGCTTCCCTTCTTCGTTTGGAGAGACAGACGTCTTCTCAATCGCGAACGATGATGATGATGATGATGATGATGATGATGACAAAGCTCCGTTTACGCTTCTTCGGTTCAAACTTCTTTGAAGAGGATGCCTCGCAAAATTCGCGCCTCTATTTTTTCTTCCATTCCATTTCCCATCGATCGCAGATGAAAAAGTTAACGACGACGACGACGACGAGAAGGATGTAGAAGACATCATCGTCTTCCAACGCGCGAACCGATCGGTACTCTCTGTGTGTGTAAGAGTTACAGAGAGAGAGAGATTTTGGGTTCGTTTTTTGGCGTCTTAAAAGTGATTAATATCTTTGCTTTTTGTGGATCCACCGTGGCAAAGATTCTGTTTGTTTTGTCTTTTTTCGTGCTCGAAGCAAAAATACTATTATGGCGTCGTATATCGCATTCTTATTAAAACAAAAATCTGGGTAAGCTAAAAGATGGGAAATCGAAGAACGATACGCTCGACGCAGGTTCTTCTTCTGCGACTGCAGTGGGTGGAGTAGTGGACGAAGGAGTCACCTTCGTCGGTGTCGTTGCTACTGTTGCAGCTCTCGGACTCGTCCCGTTTTTACTGGCTACTACCGTTGGTTTCACCGGCGGCGTCGCCGATAATTTCAAGGCGACTGTCGCCGTTTCCAATTTCCCGGAAGTATCCGGTCGAAACGTGTGGAACTCGTTTTCAAAAATCGTTTCTACGCCAGGATAATGCACCGCAGCCTTGTCAATCAGTCTGCGCAACTCGCGCACGTGATCTAAAGTTTCCTCGTACCGTTCGGATGTCTTCTCCACTAAGAATATCACCTCGCGTTCTCTCGTGTAATTTTTCTCCGCCGCCTCGTACGACTCGATGGCGTGCATCTCTTTCAACTGTTCGATTTCAAATTCGTGTTCTAACTTCATTCGATTCGCGCGATCTCTATAAAACTCGATTTCCTCCGTCAATTTCTCCGTCGTCGTTTCGATTTCTTCCGTTAACGTTTGTTTCATCAACTCGAACGTTTCCTCGCGTTCGGTTTCGATTCTATTCAACTCGCTCAAATATTTCTCTTTCAGTTCGAGCAAGTCTTCTTCGTGCACTTTGTTAATGTCCGCTTTGAACTCTTCCACGTGTTGTTCCTTTTCTAACATTTTCTTCATGTCTCTTTTTTCCGTCTCTTGTATTTGTTTCAGAAGCAATTCGATTCTTGTTTCGTTCCTTTTCAGTTTCTCATTGGCTTCGTCCAACTCTTTTCTCAAAGCGTCCATCTCTTGTACTTTTTCTTTAAACTCCACCGCTTTCTTATACGTCTTCTCCTCCGCTTCTATGGTTTCTTTGAGCTCTTCCTCTGTCTTTTGTAACTCCATTTGCAACTGCTCCACCATCTCTTCCGCGTCTAATCTCATTTTGGTTTCCTCGTCGAGCAACTCTTTCAAAGAGTCGAGCTCGTCTCTTAACTCCGACAATCGGTTCCCGATCGGTCGGACGTTTTCGCCGTTGGCTTCATCGTCTTCACCGGAGAAGTCTGATTTCGTTGAAGTCATCGTTGTTGTTATTGTTGTTGTTGTTGTATGTGGAGAGATGTTTAGTACTGTTTGTTTATGGGTATTATATTTCTGTTATCACAAGAATTGATTACAGCAACAACTGCGTACTCAATGAGCGGTGTGACGACGTTTCGCCTGTTTTTTTCTTATGTCTTTTTGTCCCCCGCGTCAATCGGTTGTGTGTGTGACATTTAACGAACTGTTTCGCCGCCAAAGAAAAAAAGCACACACACTGCTCTGTTGTACTTAAAATCTTATGCGCGCGCCCTTTCGTTAACAGACAAATAATAACAACAACAACAAGAAGAAGAAAATGGAAAAGAAACTAGAGTACGAGGCGTTACCACAGAGAGGACCGAGAAGGAGAAAGAAGAAGAAGAAGAATGTTGAGAATGTCGAGAACGACGACGATGAAGACGAAGAAAACGAGAAGAAGAGAGCGAAAACAAACGACAAACCCATGAAGAAGAATGTGGTGGTGATGATGATGAACACCACCAACGAGGGCGAATATGATGGGGATGCTAATGATGGGGATAAGAGGACGAGAACGGGCGCGAATGCAACAACAACAGCAACAACAACAACAGCGTGTTTTCTTTCGACAGAACCAATCGTGAGCTACGACACCACCGCTGCAACTAAAAATCAATACGAATACAAAGACCACACGGCGGATATTCAAATCAAAAGCTGGGGCGACTCCATCACCACCGCGTTCGCTTGGTCAGCTCTGGGAATGTTCGACTACATGACGCCACTTCATAATATATCGGAAACGCCGAAGGTGTATAGAAAATTTGAGTGCTCCGCGCACGACTTGAAGTCGCTCTTATTCGCATTCTTGGACGAGTTGTTGTTCGTGTTCCACACGGAGAGTTTAGTGTGCACGAAAATCCAAATCAACGAGTTTCGAGAAAATAAAGGAAATCTAGGAGAAGAAGTAAATCGATGGACGATTGAAGGTATCGTCGCGGGAGATTTGTTCGTCGATGGCGTGCACGAACAAGGCACGGAAGTCAAGGCGATTACGTATTCGGAAATGCAAATTCACGTCGCAGAGGATGGTTCAACGGAGGTGTACGTGATAGTAGATATATAAGAAATAATGCTCGTAATTGCACTCGTTACGGTAGTTCATAGTAAACAATCGTCTTCACCTTCTTTAAGCGACGATGCTTGGCATGACTTTTGCTTCTATGACTGCAACGATGCGTTTCAACCAATCGATTTTGCTTTCCTTTTCGAGAGGGAATAAATGGTTACCGCCTTGTACAATTTCGAGCGCAAACGCGCCGGTTGTCATCGTTTCCCATTTTTCGACCATACTTTTTGAGATCATTCTGTCGTTCGTGCCATGAAACGCAGTCACGTCTGAGGTGAACGTCTTCTCCTTCAAATCGTTCTCGTAGCTATCAAAGAGAGAAAAATCCGCGCGCATGAGCGGATGGTAAATCTTCCAGATGCCAGTGAACACCACTTCTTGAACGTCCCATCGACGACATTCGTCTTGAAACTCTCGTTCGGATAAGTGCTTATTTTTGCGCCAAGGCTTGTCTTTGTCCTCAATCGTCGGCGCTGGGAAGTTTGAAAGGAAAAAATGTAGCGGCTCATTGACGCCGTATGTGCTTTTCAAAACGTCCACGAGTTGTACCGCAAGCCAGCATCCCACGGAATGACCGACGACGACGTACGGCACGTCTCGCAATTCGTTCGCGAGCGTTGGTGCAATTTCTCGAATAACCGTTTGTATTTTCGGCTCGTTCCACGGTTCGTTACGTCTGGATCCTCTTCCCGGTAATTGCACCGACAACAACTCCGCTTTGTAGTTCTTACAAAACGTCAACAGAGGAGACACGATTCGTCGCTCCCCCAAGCCTTCGTTCGTGAACAAGTCCTCTGCATTTCCCGCGTTGGCGAAACAAATCACTCTCAGATTTGGTCTCTCCGGAGCTCTGATTTGTGTACCACTTCTCTGTAATCCAGGGAAGAGTTTCTTGAACGTGACTTCATCCCTTTGTTGATCAACATCACTCATCGTTTTCTTATGATTCCGAAAAAAAAATTGGCGTTACTTTTACGTACTTTTAACTTTGACGACGATTTTTGTTTGCTTGGAAAAAAGGGAAAAAGAAACAATGTAACGACACATCTTCTTCTCATCGTCGTCCTGAATCATCATCATCATCATCATCATCATCATCATCATCATGTTAATCATCCTCTCCCCTGCGAAGACGCTAACCGTCCCGAAATCGCTCGCGAAGAGTTTGAAAACATCCACGCCATCCATGCAGAAAACGATGGAGATTTTATTGAGCGAACTGAGGAAAATGAGCGCCAATCAACTCGCGTCTACTTTGGAAGTCTCGACTGCGATTGCCAACACGAATTTGGAGAGATACAAAGTTTGGGAAAAGCAAACGGAATACCCGTGCGGGTTCGCTTTTGATGGCCCAGCTTACAAAGGATTATCGTGCTCTTCGTTGAACGAGAAAGAGCTGAATTATTTACAGACTCATTTGCGGATCGTCGATCCTTTGTACGGTTTATTGAAACCGTTAGATTTGATAAAACAATACAGGCTGGAGATGAAGACGAAAGGGTTGAAAGCAACCAAAGATACGAAAGGCGGGTTAGCTGCGTTTTGGTCGAAAGAAATGACCGAGAGCTTGATTAGAGATTTGGACGAGCAAGAACGAACGAGTAGTAGCAAAAGTAGCGATAGTAAAAAAGAGCAGCGTTTTATTCTCAACGTGGCCTCTCAGGAGTATTCAAAGGTTCTGGACAGAAAGTTGCTCGAAGAGAACAACGTGGAAGTTTTCGACATGGTCATCGAAGGTTCGACGTTCGACGCCAAGTTTGGTCGAGGCTGTGCCGCGCGATATTGCGCGAAAGTAAATGCAAAAACCAGGGATGATTTGAAGAACTTCACTGGGAGTGATTTGGACGGAAGCAAAACGTGGAAACTGAACGAGAAATCCGCCAAGACCGTGGAAGGAAAATCCATGTGCTTTTCCTTTTCGAAGAACGAATCAGGAGGTCCGGCGCTCAAGAAGCAAAAGAAGTAATACTTTTATGTATTTTTGAAATCAACGCGCGGCAAACTGATATTCATACAAAATCTAATTCTCGTTGTCGCTCTGAGCCATTCACTGCGTTACACATCCACTCTACGGCTTCTTTTATGCCTACTCCGGTAAACGCGCTCGCACCCATCACTCTCTTTGCAATCGGCGTCGCCGAAGCGTCTTCTTTCTTCTTTTTCTTCTTCTTCGTATTATCGAGGATACCATTCTTCGCGAGCGATGTCGTTGTTGTCCCGTCTGTTCTTCCATCTTTACTAGTGGTATCGTTGCTATTACTATTCAAAGCGCTGTGTTCAAACGCCGTTTTCACCATCGTCAATCCTTCCGGTCCGCTCTCGTCTATTTTATTCGCCACAATCAACACCGGCGCGTTTTGCAAATCTGTGTTCGCCAACATTCGATTGCACACCACTCTCGCGTCGTCTATTCTCGTCTCGTCCGTGGAGTCGACGAGGAAAAAAATCCCGTGCGATTCTCGATAATACTTCAACCAAATCGGTCTCAATCTTTCCAAGCCTCCTAAATCCCAAAACGTCCACTGGACGCCCAGAAAGTCTTCTATTTTCGCGACGTTTAAACCGACGGTTGGTTTGATGTGTTCTTTTGGAATCGGTTGCAAATCGCTAAACATTTCCTTCATTTTCTCCAACATGGAGGTTTTCCCGGACGAGTCTAAACCTACGATTAAAATCCGCATCTCCGGTTTCGAAAACGTCCACCCTTCGCACAAGCCGTGTATGAGATAGGTAAACATTATTCTTTAAATAAGATATTTTATGCTTGTGTTATTATGGTGTGTTTTGCTGCGTGTGTAATCGTTTCGTTGTTCGAAAAAAGGGGGAAAAACGAACGAAAAAGAGGGACAACACACACACGCACTCCTTTGCTTTGTTTGTGGGACTGGCCTGGCTCTTGATTGGTAAAAAATGGGGTCAGCGCTTTTTTCGTTGTTGTGTTGTTTTGTGAGTTCATCACTCAATCATCATAAAAAACAAAACTCTTGTCCCACCCGCCGGCACTTACATATATACTCTTCTCCATCACACAGACAGACAGATACGCGGCAGTTTCGAACTCGATCGGTTCGCGCGAAAACAGTACCACAGCTGGCAAAACGTTCGAATCATCTATCTCACCGAGCGCGGCAAAAGAGAGAAAGAAAGAAAATTAGTAAAAAAGAGATAGAGAGAAGAGAGCGATGACTTTTTCCTCTTCTTCCTCTTCCTCTTCTTCTTCGACAATGCCTTTGACGCGCTGCACGAGAACGTCTTCCTCGGCGACAATAAGTAACAGACGGACGCCAAAATGCTCGGCTTCTTCTTCTTCTTCTCCTTCTTCGTCGTCGTTTACGATGACGAACAACAAAAACAGAAACGTTATTAGAAGAAGAAATGAAAGGACAAAAAGAAAAACGAACGCCACGGGAGCAGCAGCAGCAGCTTCTGCGGTTGAAGAAGAAGAGGAGGCAAAAAATACAACAGAACAAGTCCCTACTTGGGCCGCGAGAGAATTCACAGAGGAAGGGAGGGTGTTCACAGAAACATTTCCTATTCGTTTCGATGAAGTTGGTCCGAATAAGTTGGCAGATATGGGTACCATGGCGAGAATATCCCAGGAGTGCGCGTGCAACCATGCCCAAGGTTTGTGGGGCCGCTCGCAGTCTATGCCAGAAGACATGCGCAAGGTGGACATGGCGTGGGTCTGCACGCGATTACATTTGGACATCTTTGAATATCCGAAATGGGGCGACCAAGTCGTCGTAAAGACGTGGTTTGAGTCGCAAGGTAGAGTAGCCGCCCGAAGAGACTGGGATTTGGTCAACAACGAAACAGAAAAACGCGTGGGTAAGGCTACGAGTCAATGGATAGCGTTTAATTTGAAAACGCGAAGAATGGGTCGAATTCCATCGCAAGTCGTCGAGGATTTTCAATTACAACAGTGGTGCAACGAACCAATCATGGGAAGCGAATACGAAGTAGAAAAGTTGCCAGATGCGAGAGATATTGGTGCGATTGAAGGATCGCAGTGCTCGGTCCCGGTAGTGCATTACACGAGAAGAAGTGATTTAGATATGAATGGACACGTAAATAACTGCATCTACACGGAATGGTTGTTAGAGTCAGTGCCGCAATCGTACCGGGACGAGTACGAGTTGAAAGAGTTAATCATCGAGTTCAAAGCAGAGTGTAATTTTGGGGACGTTATCGAAGCCGTGTGTTGCGAAGATACCTCTTCAAACGTTGGAGACAGCGTTTTCTTGGCGCACACGTTGACGAAAAAGAGCGACGAAAAACAAACCGAAGTCGTGAGAGCGCGAACGATATGGGCAAAGCGATGAAAAATGAGTAATAATAGGTAAACGTCCCACTTAATAATATGGTTTTATCTTCCACCTTCCTTTCTCCCTTTTATATGGTAGCAATAATAACAAGCTTAACGAGTTGTAACCAGCGGCGAACTATTTATGCGAAACATTATGTTGTGATATATAATAGATTATGTTTTATAGAGAAATTAAAACGCTCTTCTAAAAACTCTCACTCTCTCCTCCTCATCTCTCACCTCCTCCTCATGATACTTCTTCTCTCTCTTGATACAAAGTTGTTGTTCCTCTCTCTCCGCAAATTTATATAAGCTGCTAAATATTTATACTTTTTACGTTCGGGATTGTTTATTTTTTTTGCTTCTTTTACTTTTTACTCTCTCTTTCTCTTCTTACTTCCACCACGGGGCCAAGCCAGTTCTGAAGTCAGTCTCAGTCCACGGGGAAAAGATGACGGTGTCGGAGGCGTCGATGGTCAAGTGCGCTAAAGCCAAAGACAACGGGGCCGGGCCACGGATAACCATACCGTCGGCGTTGTATTGGGAGCCGTGGCACGGGCATTTAAATTTGTTCTCCGCCTTGTTCCACGGAACGACGCAACCCAAGTGCGTGCACACGGCGTTGATACCAAAGTCACGAATTTTACCCCCCGCATCGACCATCAAGTACGTCGCGTCACCCTTCAAACCTTGCGACAAAGTGTAATCACCCGGCAAGTGGTTCTTCAACCAAGTCGCTTGCTTAATGTCGTTACCGGCAGCGTCCTTCGCCGCTTGGCCAGCGCCACCACCACCCGCAGACGGCGGGACGAAGTAGTACGCGAAGCCACCCAACAAAGTCGTACCCGGAAGACCGAGCGCACCGACGAGCAGCAAGTTCATCACGTTACGTTTAGCCATGTCCTGTGATATTTTTATTTAGAAAAAAAAAGTTCTCGTCAGTTTTGGTTTTTTTTTAGCGGGGAAAATTTATTTTGAGAGCAGAGGAATTTCCTCTTCTCTTTCTTTTTTTTGGTCGGAGAAAGAGAGAAAGAGATAACAACTTTCAAGCGGCCAACGTCGACTCTGGATTTTCACGCAAGAACGCTGTGGACGACAGACGAGCACACCGAAAACGGCCCTTCTCTATCCATCCAAACGCGGAAGGATATCAAATATCTATTATTATTGGGTCGAGTATCCAAATATAATCTCGCGAGACCAAACGAGGAGACTAATCTGCCCCGAGATTACTCGCGGATGAGGAGGAGATCCCGCGATATCTCTCTTTGTTTTTTGGCCTGTTTTTTGCTCTCTCTCTTCCCTCTATATCGTCGTCTCTCGATTGGTGATGATGATTATACCCGAAAATGACGCGCGTAAAACGAGAGTTTAGAGATGAAAAGATCCAACGCATCAATCAAAACGCGCCGGAATCATATCGAAACAACACTCATGAACGTTTCTATTTGGTTTATGAACCGCAAAACCGTTCGCGAATGCTCCTTCGAGACTCATCTCCGCGACATTTTGTCTCTCTGTCGTGTTTCCTCTCTTCCTTTTTAAGCGGTACAGCCATCGAGTGAGAAAAAAAAAACTATATCGACGCACCGGAACTTCACCCGAAACGGCCGCCGCGCGAACCATCGTGGATTGCTTCTTTTGAACATTTTGTTGTTTGCGCAAGGCAACCTTGGCGCCGGCAAACGAGGAAGTAGAGACCGCGAAGGACATAGTGTGCGATTTATTATAAGGAAATTTGTGTTGGTTTCTCACCCACAACGAAAGGAGGAAGTCAAGCAGAGACAGAAGCAAAAGATCAAATTAAGAAATGGACTGCGAAAGGTCCTCCTCTCGCAAGAAAGAACCAAAAAAATTCAAAAAACTTCAGATAAACCATACCCAAGGCCGCTTTAGATTATATACATATCAGATCAGAGGATAGAAGAAGAAGGAGAAAATAATAATAATATGAGCGCGTTACATATCATCGAAGAGAACACCACTCCGAATGCTGCTGCATTGGATTCTTCCGCGAGGAAAAGGCAGAGAGTCGCGCAAAAACCATCAACGACGACAACGTCGCCATCGTCTTTGAATTTAAATAATTTCAAAAATCTTTCTCAACAGAAAACAGCACTGGAAGTGTACGAGGACGAGGAAGACGGAGATAAGGAAAACAGAAATCCGAACCTGCCATCGAACAATAGAAGATACAATAGTAACAGTGGCGCGAACGACGATTTAGGAGGAAACGATCAGATGAAGAAGATGAAGTCGTCGAATGTGAACGTGGTGATGGATGATTTTGAAGAGGCTACAAAAGTGAACACGAAAATTTTTAAAGAGAAGAAAACATCGGCGCCGCGAGCACCGTTCGTCGCGAAACTTTACTCATCCTTACCAACGAGCAGAGTAGTACTGGGTGACATCACGCGAAATCACTCGCCGAACCGTCTCGCTCCGGGGAAGTATCGCATTGGGCCGAATTCTTCTTCGAGCGGGCAACAAAAACGTAGCGAAGGCGACACGACTACTAACAGAACCTCAATTCTCAAAGTCCGTTGAAGCTTTAAAAGAAGAATAGTGTATTGATGTGAATACTAGATTCAGTGTTAGCCATTATAGTTATATTATTTATTCTATATGCATTGTACATGTTACACAACAAACTACTAAGAAGGTACAAAGGCGCGTCGAGGAACTTGCCTCCCCGAGGAAGCGCTTTCTCCTTCTCTTCCTCCTCCTTCTCCCTCTTCTTTGTGCCGCATCCTTGCATCATCTAATGTCCTACCGGGGAGTTCTAATATCACCTCCTTTTCGTTACTTTTAGTGCTACTGCTCCCTCTCGAAGAAGAAGAAGAAGAAGAAGAAGAAGAAGAAGGTCCAACACTGCCTAGTCCAGAGATTTTTGTCAAATTGAACTCTTCCTTCAACTCAGATATGAAATTCTCTCCTTTTCCTCCTTCTCTCTCTGTTTCTCTTAACTTTTGCATCAATCCAATCACGCTTATTTTCAACTGCTTGTTCTCTAATTCCAAAATCTCGTTCGATTTGGACAAGTCTAATATGATTGTATCTTTCACGTTTGATTTCTTCAACTCAAAGTTCTTCTTGTCTTCCTGGAAACTCTCCATGCGGTTTCGTCGCGCGTTATGTCTCAACTCTCCAGCTCCCGGGCCAGAAGTTAACACGAAAAAGAAGAGCAAAAAGAGCAAAAGAAATCCTCTCTGTTGCTGTTGCTGTTGTTGTGGCGTCATTTGGATGAACGGAGGGTTCATTTAAGTTGACAACAAACGAGAACAACACAAATTTTATGAGGACGACGGATGGGTTTTTTTCTCTCGTATGAGTACACACGTCTCTTCTTCTTTTTTTACATACTTTCAACCAAACTATTTTGGACTTCGCTCATGCGTGCTAAAGTTTTCTTTACTGCTCTAATAATACTGAATCGTCCATCCTAAGACGACTACACTTTCGGATACGTCTTGATTTCAAATTCTTTCAACGCGCCAGAGGCTTCGTCAAACGTGAAATAGCCGCCGTGAATCTTCTTCTCCTCGTCGACGATTGACGCCTCTATC
>Ga0115555_1000617_pt1 | contig 24320 bp, 11 predicted proteins | sample COGITO_mtgs_1104_2_FD_87285 | JGI IMG/M metagenome (GOLD analysis project Ga0115555, IMG submission 87285) | Pelagic marine microbial communities from North Sea - COGITO_mtgs_110407 | ecosystem: Environmental > Aquatic > Marine > Epipelagic | place: Germany:Helgoland, sampling site Kabeltonne... | reverse complement strand
GAGAAATACGAAGACAGATTCATAGACGCCAAGTACTCCTGGTAATAATAACAACAGTTTGAGGTAAAAGCAGATGATTATTATTAATATTACAGCCGCCTTCCGTCGTTGCTAAAAAATGCCATCGTACGTGTACTCTCCTCTTTCGTTTATTACATAACTCTTTGAAAAAATTTCTCATCTTTAACTTCTTCACTCTTGAGACGGACACGAAGACTTCTCTTCATATAAAATGACCGAACTGCAAGAGCAACGACTCTCGCATTTGGCGCAAATACTTTCCTGCACGCTCTCCCCCGACAAACTCGTCCGTTCCAGCGCGGAAGAATGGCTGGAAACGAACAGCAACAGGGAAAACTTCTCGACCGATTTGTTGTATCTCATCGCCGCCGAAAATGTGACCGACGAGGCGTTAAAACTGAGCGCGAGTATTCAGTTAAAACTACACGTTCGGAAACACTGGGAGCCGAGACACACGACATTTTTCGCGATGATTGAAACGGATAAAGCGATCGTGAGGGAGAATATCTTAGAGATCATGTCCAATCCGAGTTTACGCGCGAGAGTGAGAAGCCAAATGGAAGAGTCGGTGAAAGATATCGTGAGAGAGGACTTCCCGGAAAAATGGGACGCCGGGAAAATGATGGAGTGGATATTGAGTTCCATGGACGATGGGAGCTCGGACACGAGGAAATTGGTCGGGATGACGGCAATGCACGCGATTACGAGGAAGTTCGAGTTTAAGCGCGAAATGGAAAGGGAGGAGGTGTTGAATCCGTGCGTAGAAAGGGCGTTTCCGAAGATGTTGATTATGTTGAGAGGGTGTTTGGAGAGAATGATGCAATCGCAAGAGAGAGAAGATATCGTCGTCGAGCAAATGGTCGGGGAGTACGCGAAGGCTATTATTAAGACGTTTTGGTCGGCGACGTATTTGGACATACCGAAAGCGATGAGGCAACAACACGCGGGAGAGGGCGGACAACCTTTCGAGGCGCTCGCCGGTTGGGTTCAGACTTTCTTGCAAATTTTGGATTGCAAGACGCCGTTGAAAATGATCAGCATGCAAGATGCGTCGAAAGTGATCGAATGCGACGTGACGGAGGACGAGTTAGAATTTAAGCAGTGGCCGTTTTGGAAGACGAAGAAGTGGGCGCAACACGTCATGGGTCGATTGTTCACGCGGCTCGGGAACGTGAAATTGGCAAAGGAGGAACACAAGGATCTGGCGAAATTTTTCAAAGCGCACTTTGTGGAGAGTTTAGTGAACATAAACATCAAAACTTTGGCAGATAGCTCGTTAGGGAAAAACATCGAGACAAGGGTGCCAGACCGAATAGTGAATTTAGCGCTGCAGTTTTTAGTGTCCGCCGTGCACGTTGCGGCGGCGTACAAGGCGATGAAGCCGGTGATGCCAGATCTTATTACTAAAGTGTGTTTCCCGCTTTTATGTTACGATAACAGCGACGACGAGTTATGGAGAGACGATCCAAAAGAGTTTGTCAGACGGTCGGCAGATATTATGCAGGAAATGTATTCGCCGAGACACGCGGCGGTAAACTTCTTGTCCGAACTGAGCAGAGGCGGGAAACGCAAGACGGAATTTTTCAGCACGGTGGTAAATTGCGCGGTGGAAGTGTTGCAAGCGAACGCGCAAATACCGGATTTAGCGAGCAGAGATCGATCGAGATTAGACGGGGCGTTATATCTGGTCGGGCAACTCAGCGGCGTGTTGAAACTTGAGAAGGGTTATAAAGAATCTCTGGAAGATATGTTAGTCGCGCACGTCCTGCCGTCGTTTCAATCGCCGCACGGTAATCTTCGCGCGAAAGCGTGTTGGACTGCTGCGCAGTTTGCGGATATAAAATTTAACAACCCGGAAAATTTTGTAAATTTGTTTTGGAACGTGTGTAACTGCTTGAAAGACCCAGATTTGCCGGTGAAAGTTGAAGCCGTGTGTTCGTTGCGCGCGTTTATCGATCACTCGGAAGATTTAGAAACTTTGAAACCAATTTTACCGCAATTATTGGATGAATTTTTCAAAATCATGGACCAAGTAGAAAGTGAGGATATCGTGTACACGTTGGAAACTATCACGGAAAAGTTTGGCGAGGAGATTGCGCCTTACGCCTTAGGCATGACGACAAACCTGGCGCAGGCGTATTGGAAGTGCATAAAAGAAGCAGAAGAGAGATCGAACGCGGAAGACGATAACGAAGGCACTGGAAATGCAGATTATGACGACGATTTTCAAGCCATGCAATCGAGTGGGTGTTTGCGCGCGATATCGACCATATTAACGTCCGTATCGTCGCTCCCAGAGGTGTATCCGCAACTCGAACATATTTTATTGCCAATCATTTTACGAATGGAAATCGATATCGACCTTTTCGAGGAAATGTTAGAAATTGTCGGGTATATCACCTATTATTCACCACGTATTAGTCAAGAGATGTGGCAAGTGTGGCCGAAAATGCTCGCCGTTCTCAATAACGGTTGGGCGTTGCAGTATTTCGAACACGTTCTGATTCCGATGGATAATTTTATCAGTCGAAACACGGACATTTTCGTCTCGAGCGCGCAAGCGAAACAGGATACGTATAAAATTTGCGAGAAGGTGCTCACTCCGGAACAAGTCATGGAAGAAGACATGATGACTGCACCTAAGTTGATGGAGTGCGTTTTAGCAAACTGCAAAGGGCGCGTGGATGATTTACTTCCGTTGTATTTACAGTTATCTGTCCAATCGCTCATCGAGTTCCAACCGGATTCGAGATTTTTGCAAGACTTGTTGATGGGAGTCGTTATGAACGGGCTGATTTACAACGCGGACCAGACGGTGAAACATTTACAACCGGCGTTACCGATGGTTTTGGAAAAGCTCGTCGCTATGCTTGAACTTCGATCGAAATCGTCCAAGAAACGCAAACATTTTCTTCGCGTGCACGACAAGAAAATCGTCGCGCTCGGTTTGATGGCGTTGATGCAAAGCCCGGAGGCGAATAACCAAAATTTGCTCAACGAGCAATCGTTGATGCACTTGATGAAACATTTAGTTTCACTGTTGGAAGATTTACGCCAACAAATCGAATCGGAAGATTCGCGATATCAGGATAGTATTAAAACGTACCTCGAAAACGCCGCGAAATCTCGAGAGAACGACGTGTACGAACAGTACTCGCGCCACCGCGACGACGAAGACTTTGAGGAGGACGAGGATGCAGATGAGATGACGCCGCAAATGCGCTATCAACAAGCGTTGGACAGAGTCAAAGCCAGCGGTAGCGCTGAGCCTTTAGAGTTCGACCAATCTAAATTTGAGGAGCAGGATTTCTCAGATTCGGATTCCGAAGGTTTCGCCGAAGACGACGAAGGATCGCAAAGTCCGTTGGACGACATCGATGCGTTCATAACGTTTGGGTCGTTTATGCAGGCGTTGCAGAGCACGGCGCCGCAGATGAGTCAACTCGTGCGCGCCCAATCCGCCTCGGAAGTGGCCAATTTGACGATGCACGCGATGAAACGAACAAGTGAACACTCAAAGGAAAGAGAGGAAGCGAGAAAGAATTTACCGCCAGGGCATAACTTTGGCGCACTTTAATAAAGAATACTTCTGCGAGCGCAGGTTTAGGCACTCAATCATAAAATATTATGTGCATAAGTAGCTGTAGCAAGAAAATAGCATTTATAGTTACAATGATGACGTTGACTAGAAGACTAAGATAAATACGCCTTCCGATTCAGTATATCGTCTCCTGATGCGCGGCAAAATCAGCTTCGTTTTCGCTATCGTAATCGGACTCGCTCAAGACGATCGACGAATTGCTCTCTCCTCTTTGTTCAAAGGAACTTTCGTTCTCGTCTTCCCGAATATTATGAGCTGCTGCGGTATCGCCGAATGCATTCGAACTTTCATCCGTTTCCAACCCTACCACTTTCAATATATCTCCCATGGCTTTCGGAATATCGCCGTGCGCATAGCAAATATCGCCGCTTAATTTAATATCCTCTACGCCTTCGTAGTTTTGACGCACGACTCCCGCTAACGAGGAAATGACGTCGTAGGATTTCAGTCTATAAATAAATCGCAAAACCCAATCGTTTTTCGCTCTGCAATTCACGACACGACCAGATGTCACTCGTCGAATTTTCCGCCAATCTTTTCTTCCCACGTGTACCGGGACGGAAATCAAAACGACATTTTCGACAATCCCTAACGCGTCTTTTTCCAAGCACGTCCCGTCTTCAATCATTCGGTCGAGCTCTTTCAAACACTCGAGAATTACGCACGTACCAGTAGAGTACGCGATTAATGTTACCGCCCTTCTCCCGTGTTCTCTGGACAGAAGAATCGTCGCCAGTTCTTTTCCAGCGATTTGCGCGCGTTCTTTCAGAACAGACCATGGGTTATCGATGAAACTCGCGCCGCCTAAAAGAATTGCCGGCCACGAGACCGACGCCGCGAGACCGGCAAAAACGGTGTGCCCTAACGCTTGCGGCGCGGCGGCGTTGACTAACGTTTTCCTCGCGAAGAAATTGATGGCGGAGCCTAAATTGGTCAACTCCGTGGTTTCCCATTCCAGGACAAACTGCTCGCCGCTATGAATCGGCCAGTTTGTGTTTGTACCCATCGCTTCGTCTTCTTCCTCTTCCGCCGCTGATTTTGATTCTGTTGCCGTTGTTATTGTAGGCGACGATATCGTCCGAGTGAGCGTTCTCATCAAGAGATTTTGGTGATTTGCGTTTGCGTTCGATTCTCTCTCCCCGACATCATCTACATCCTCCTTCTTTGCTGGAGGTTTCGGTTTCTCCGCCGACGAATGAGACGACGGTGATTCACAATCCACAGTTTCTTCCCTTTCTTTTTCTTCCTTCGCGACGTTCTCAACCAGTTCTTCCAAGTCTTCGTTGATCGATAGCGCGACGTCGGCAATCTCTTCGCGATCGATTTCGAGCTTTTGTATTTTGCGCATTTGCAAACGCACCGGTCTCGGTGCACGTTCAATGGCTTTCAACGTCGCCACGTGAGCTTGGTAGCTGCTATTGTTACTATCAACAATTATGCGTTCGTTCGTTTCAAGAATGTGGTAGGAAAGAATCGCGGACCCGCTTAAAATGCCTGCATTTTTTGCCACTCCGCTGTTATCGTCCAGAGTTTTCGCATCGTGTTCGACAATTAATAGAGTATCAGCATCGATATCTGCGTTATTGGTGTACTCGTTTCCACCCAGATGCGCTAGTTTTCTCAATCGGTCACTCTTCTCCGCGTAATTTTTGATGTCTTCCTTTGATTTAACCTTCATCACGCGCAAACCGAGCGGCCCGTCGCCGTCTACGGTGGCGTAATAGTTCCCGTTCTTCGACCCGAACGCGTCAAACAGCTCATCCGGTCCGGACTTTAAGAATCCGGGAACGTACAGCACGACATTTAAGGATGCGTTCATGACGGTATCAAATCCTTGGTCTTCCTCATCTTCGTCTTTGTCCTCACCATTACTCGTCTTCTTTCTACCAAGCAACAATCCTCCGTCTCGGAGCGGTAAAATTCGGAAAATCTCTAAATTTTGTTCGATTCGCTTCGACATTTTGTGCGCGGCTAAACCGGCGCCGGTGACGCCAAATATCGCAGTCACACCCGTCGTACCTAAAACTCCCAAAACATACGCTGTCCCGACACCAAAAACCGCAAAGACAGAACCCGACGCGGCGAGACCTCCCACCGAGGCGATTAGAGCTGGCGCGGCTAACCCCCCAGTCAACGTCAACAAACTACCGCCCACCACCGCGGCAGCCCCTAACGTTAGATATTTACCAAATTTAGACGTCACGTTCTTTGCGTCTTCTTCGCTAACAGTACTCACGCTGCTCCCGGATGCGCTGCTTCCACCTCCCCCTCCTCCACGTATTTTCGACATCAACCAGCTACCTCCGGTCGTCGTCGTCGTCGTCCCAGTACTCTCTATTCCACTTCCTTCTGTCGCTCGTTTCATTTGCTCCCTCGCGCCTCGAATCACGTGCCAGGCGAACGCCGCTTCAAATTTGCACACATCTTTTCGCCAATCTATGAATACTCTTTTCTTCTTGTGATTCTTAGTACTCTTATCGTCACCATCTACAATAATATACTCCTCGTAATATTCGTTTAAAACGCTCGCCATCCTCCGTAAACTCGCTCGCGCTCGCGCGTCGTATTTCTCTTTCGTCACGAACATCACCACGTACCGGTGGAAAAAAAGTTCTCGTATATCTTCGTCAGCAGAAGAAGAAGAAGAAGAGGAAGAAGAAACCGACGACGACAACACCATCCTGAACAGCTCCTCGAGAATTTCTTTCCCTTCTTCTCTCGCTAAAAATCTCACCCACTCTTTCTCCGCGAACGGATCTTTCCGTTCTTTCAATCTCCTCTGTTTCGTTCGTAACTGTTTTTCGATTTTCGTTTTCGCCCAACTCCTACTAAAGTCTTCTGAATCATCATCAGCGGTATCATCGGTATCATTATCATCACTTTGGAGCGCGAGAAGCAACAAATCGACGCGTTCAATCGCGTTCGCGAGATCTAAATCGCCGTTTAACGCGCACAAGGCGTATACTTTCGTCGTCAGCTCAAAAATCTTTCTTCTTTTTGTTCTCATCATCATCAACGCAGGAAGAATGTTTTTCTTTTCCCCGTCGTCTTTATTCTCGTCGTCGTCGTTTGTCTTCGTCTTCTTCTTCTTCTTCAATCCTCCTCCTCCTTTGGAAAAAAGTGGTTCCACGCATCTCTCGATTTTTGCATCCATTATTGTTGTTATACTACTCGTCGTATTTTCTCTCATTATTATTCGATCATCTGTATCATCATCATCCGTATCATCATCATCATCAAAAGTTTCGTACTACTAAAGCGTCCTACTAAAGAAGACAACAACCAATTTCTATAATACAGGACAACACATTTGCAACAAAAATTCTCTCTCTCATCAAAAAACAACGAAAACAGTGGTGTTTTGACAAAAAAAATAAAAAAACAAAAAAACAAAAAGGGGAAAAACAACAGACACAGAAGAGACTTCATTTTTTTATCTCTCTCTCTCTCTCTTCACATCTCTCCTTTGTTTACTACTACTACTACTACTCTAAAGAGTAAAATCATCGTCCAAAGTTATTTATAAGAAGAAGACAATAATGGCGACGCTGGCGTACCCGGACAAGTACGTTTTGTCTTCTCGTTTTTCTTCTTAGTATTCTTCAAGTAGTATTCTCTGTTAGATTATATTCAATATCGTGTTTGGCGAAAACAAAACTGCCAATTTTTTCTAACGGAAAATCTCATCTCTTCTTCTTCTTCTTCTTCTCTCTTTCGATGATACTAAATAACAGATTCCACGCGGCGACGAAAGTGGCGAAACTTCCATCCCTGGAATCCACGTTCACGGACGAAACGAGGTTACTGTTATACGCGTTAAAATCGCAAGCTATGCACGGCCCGACGGAAATCAAAAGCAAATGGCACATGACGAGAGAGGAACGAGGGAAGTACGAAACGTGGGCGAATTTGGGGAAAATGTCGAATTTTGAAGCCATGCGATTGTACGTGAAGCTCTTAGAGGAGGAAGATAAGTATTGGTACGAAGCGATCGACGAAGAAACGATGGAGATTAAAGAGAATTTCGGGAAAGTGATGACGGAGGAAGAGAGGATGAATAGTAACAACGCGAGCGCGTGCGCGCGGGTGAAGAAAGTGGCAAAGTGGGCGGAAGCGATGGAGAGGGGGAGGTGGGAAACGACGACTACTACTACAACTTCTACTTCGAAACCACCGTGTCCGAGATACCAACACGGAGCGACGTTAACCGGCGATGGATCGAAGATGATTGTTTCCGGCGGGTGTTATCGAGGGCGATTTGTCGCCGATACGTACGCGTTCGACGTCGCCGCGTCGAGATGGAGAAAGATGGAATACACCGAAGACGAAAGAGTATGGGGGAAGAGTTTCAAGCAGGAAGAGAAAGAGAGCTTAGCGCCGATTAGTGGTCACAGATTGATCACTTTGAAAGATGGGTACACGTATTCGTTCGGAGGTAAGTTTTCAAAGGGTTCGAAGAGGGCCAACGATACCGATTTAGCCGTCTTTCGATTGGCGTTGATGGAAGCGGAGGAAAATTCTTCTTCTTCTTCTTCTACTAGCGTTCTCAAAGGCGCGTGGATTCCGGTGCACGTGAAAGGGAAGAGAGGCCCGTGCGCTCGACGAGGCATGTCTGTCACGAAAGTAGGCAAAGACGGCGACGTGGTCGTATTCGGCGGCGAAGACGAAGATCGAAGATATTTGAACGATTGTTGGCGCTTAGATTTTAAAACTATGAGTTGGGTCGCGTGCGATGAGAATACGAACGCGTTGACGGGAAATAGTTCGGAGGATCAAAAGGAAAAAGCGGCGGTTGCGTCGGTGTCGGCGACTTTCGTAACGCCGGCGGCGCGAGCCGAGCACGTCGCCATCCCGTGGGGCCGCGATAAGATGATCATTTTTGGTGGCACGGGAGCCTCTTTCAAGTGCTTCGACGACTTATACGCCTTGGACGTGTCGAGTGGGAAATGGAAGGCGGTATCCGCCTCTTCTTCTTCGAACAATAATGTTAGCAAAACTCCATTAGCTCGGGCCGGTCATTGCGTCGCGTCGCTAAAGAACGACCGGTACGCGTTAATCATTGGCGGCGGGAACAACCAAAACGGCGTACTGGAAACCGCGATTTTAGATTTGAACGAAGTGAAATGGATCACGTCCGACGACGAGAACAACCCCGAGTTTATGAAGTTTGAAAGTCCAAAATTTGTCGGCGAAGGCATGAGCGCGGTGAGCTTTGAATCTGTGGACGGTAACGAGTCCGTTTTAATGACGTTTGGGGGTTATAACGGTTCTTGCGGGAACGATTTACAAGTGTATAAGTTACCGAACGAGTTCCCAACAAGGGGTACTACGATTGCCAAAGAAACGACGACGACTACGGGGAAGACGACGACGACGCCATCGACGAACAACAACAACAACAACAGCAAAGGAGACGGAGAAGACGAGAAAAAGATAGCAGAACTTCATCACCTCTTGACGCAAGCCAGAGAAGAGGCGAACCAAATCCGCGCCGACGCTCGTCTCGTCGTCGACGCGCACGCCTCTTTACAATCAAAACTCGAACACACAGAACGCATGCGTGTGGACGCCGAAAGCCTCCTTAAATCCGAACGAAAAATCAAAGCGCAATTAAACGATAAGTTAGAGCGTTTGGACCGTGAGAATCTTCGCTTGAGAGAGAGATTAAAAGAGTACGAAGGGAATAATAAGGCTTGGTTTTAATTTTATTTTGTTGTGTGATATTTGGATGATGATGATGAATGTTCCTGTCAAAAATCAGATGTTCTAATAAAAGAACGCCTTTTGGTGACCATTTTCGTGTGTCCTTCTGTCCTTTGGTTGACATTTTTTTTATCTCATTTTCGTTATAAAATTACACATTTACTCCTCCTCATCATCATCATCACTTTGTTCCTCCTTTCGACGACGACGATTTTGAGGGTTTGAGGATTTCAGTTCTTCTTGCAAAACGCGAAGGTGTTTGCGGCTCGTTCTCACTCTCTGAACTGCTTTTTTGAGGGAGTGCGACGCGAGAAAAAGAGTTCTTTAAACTACTCGTTTTCTTAATTAAGAAGCAGAGAGGAAAAAGCGTTAGTTACTATAAGATATACAAAGCATCATCATCATCATAAACATCATCATCTAAACGTGCGCATTATCGCGTTGAATAGAACTCGACGATACGTAGTAATATAAAAGACAGCTTTGGAAACTTTTTTGAAAAAACGATGATGGAGGCTGAGACGATTCAGACGACGAGAACTCTCCCGGGTGAAAACAAGAACAACAAGAACGACGATTCGGATGCGCCTCGGAGTGGTGGTGGTGAGAGTGAGTTTCAACAACAAGAGCAACAACAACAACAACAACCGCCAGAATCGGCCACGAACGTCGCTCGAGCGTACATTCCTTCCATCGCACCGTCGGTACCCAAGGGAACGGCGACTATTCTTTTAGTTTTCACCACTTGGGTGATGCTCTATTGCGTCCTCGGGGACGTTTTGTTACCGAACGTGAACCAAAATAACGTCGTCGTCATCCCGGGCGGCGCGGTGTTCTCTTTGATATTCATATGGGCTGCCGCGCACGTTGGCGCGACGTTGGCGAAGCTCATCAATGTCCCACCGTTGCTCGGGATGTTGTTGAGCGGTTTGTGCTTGCGTAACGTCCCGGGAGGGTTGGTAGAGGCGTTGCCGAAAGAGTGGAGTTCGGCGACGAGAGCGGCTGGGTTGTCCGTGATTTTAATGCGGTCGGGTTTGGAGTTGGATTTAGTAGCTTTTAAGAGGGTTGGCTTAGCCGCGGCGAGGTTGACGGTGATGCCCGGGTTGAGCGAGGCGATCGTGACGGGGTTCGTCGCGACGGCGTTGTTTAATTTGAGCGTGCCGCTTGGGTTATCTCTGGGGTTTATTTTAGCCGCGGTATCGCCAGCGGTCGTCGTCGGGGGCATGTTTGATTTACAAGCCAGAGGGTACGGGGTCGCGAAAGGTATTCCGAGCTTAGTCGTCGCCGCGGCGTCATTCGATGACGTCGTCGCGATTACCGGGTACACGATTATGAAGTCCTTCGCCATTCAATCGAACGACCACAACAATTTAGGGTGGACGATTATGCACGGACCAACGGACGTGGCGTTAGGGATTATTGTCGGGTCGTTCGCTGGATACGTCATTTTAGGCGCGACGGCGATATGGAATAAGCCGTGGAAGCGATCGTTGTTGACGTTTGAACTCGGGATGGCGATGATGTTTCTCGGGAGAAAGTACGATTTTAGCGGCGGCGGCGCGATGGCGTCGTTAGCGATGGGGATCACCGCGAATAAAGCGTGGACGACTGGCAGATGTCCAATTCCTACGTTTGCTTTACCGATTCCAATTAATCCATTTAAGCGAGACCGGTTCTCGTTGGGGCCGAGACCGGAATTGGCGCATTCCGTGGAGGTGGATTTATCTCGAGCTTGGAGAACGTTGTTCCAACCGTTGCTGTTTGGAGTCATCGGAAGCGCGGTAAAGTTTGCAGATTTAACCGCGTCGACTATACCAAAATCCGTGTTACTTTTATTCATCGGTTTGTGCGTACGCTTACCGGTCGCGTATCTAGCCGTCGGTGGCGGGGATTTGAATTTGAAAGAGAGAGCGTTTGTCGCGTTGTCGTGGTTGCCGAAAGCGACGGTGCAAGCGGCGTTAGCGAGCGACCCGTTGGAGAGCATTTTGAAAAGTAAAAGTGGAGAAGAGAATTACGACGAGTGGGTGAAATGGGGCAACGATATCTTAACGACCGCGGTATTTTCAATCATATTAACCGCCCCGGTTGGTATGTTGATCATTTCGAATCTAGGTCCGAAATGGTTAAATTTAGATACGAACAAGCAACAATTTACGGATGTCGCGCCGGGGTCGTCCATGAGCGAAGACAAGAAAGGCGATGGAAAAGACGAAGATGATGGAAGAAGAGAGTTGATGCGAGATGGCGATGGGAACATCATGACGCCCTCTTCGGTGAATGGTAAACGAGGAGGATCTATGGATGATTCGCCGTCGGGTCGAAGGAACTCCTTCGCCGGAGAAGTCGTTTCGAAAATCGCGAGCATGGTTTCCTCGAGAAATCCATCGGCGAGGCACACGCCGTTCGAACAATCAGACGACGATAACGATAACGACGATAATAACGATAATAACGACAATAACGACAATAACGAAGATGTAGACGGTTGGGGTGAGTACGAGATTAGAGTTGGAGATATGAGCCCCCCTGGCGAAAAGCAAGGCAAGAAGAAGAAGAAGAGAGTGGTGTTGCCGAGGACAACCTCCGCGGTATTTAAGAAACACATGTCCATCATCGGCAACATGGAAGACAGCATACAAGACGAACACCAGAGAAGAGAGTTCGCGATCGCGAAGATGGGCGTCGAGGCGATTTTGAAAGAGCACATGCCGAGAGATTCGGAAATTGAAACCGCCGGGGCGTTTTTTAGAAAAACTTCCGTCGCGGAAGGTAAGATGGATTTAGCGGAGCTAGAAGAGCTCGGGGTGGACACGTCAGAGATGGTAGAGAATCTCGCTCCGACGACTAATGGCGGTGGCGATGTTGCAAGCGGAGATACCCCGACTCGTCCGAGCGACTACGATACTCGGAAAAGTCCAAGCGGACGGAGATCTCCACCGCCTTTACAACAGGTCAAAGAAGAGAATGATCCGAGCAATAACGTATAGAAACCAATTGCGAATTTAAACCACAACATGTTAGCGCGGTAATAGTAATGTAACAGTAGTAAACAATACACTGCATGTGTACCTAGGTGCAAATCTATTTTACGCGGAAGCGCACGCGGCTTCAACGTCTTCTACTGTTTTCGGGCATCGCGTTAAATTAACTGGCCCGCGTTCGGTGACCCATATGTTATCTTCGATGCGCACGCCCCCTACTTTAGCGAACCGTTCAATATTTTCTCTGTTTAAAAACTTCTTTTGCTTCTCGTTCGCTAACGCTTTCTCGTATAAAGCTTCGACAAAATATACCCCCGGTTCGCAAGTGATCACGTTGCCGACTTCTAACACTACTGGTAACGGCGTCCCAGAGTTTGGTCCTACGTCGTGAACTTGTAATCCGAGATAGTGTCCCAACGCGTGCGGTAAAAAAACTTCCGAGATACCTGCTTCCAAAGCTTCGTTCAAATCTGCATCTGCATTTACCACGCCCAATTTCTTTTGCAATCCTTCTATGGTTTTCAATTTGGCCTTTCGAGCGATGTCTGCCCAAAGAGCGCCGTTCGTGTAGCGTTCAATCGCATCGACTTGCACGTCTAAAACGACGTTATAGAGCAGCTTGGCGTCTTCGGTAAATTTCCCGTCGGTTGGAAAACACCTGGTGATGTCCGCGGTGTACCCTTCGCACTCCGCGCCGGCATCGACCAATACAATTTCTTTCTCTTTACACAACGCGCTATTCTCCTCGTAGTGCAAAATCGCCGCGTTTTTACCGCTCCCGACGATGCACGGGTACCCGAGTTCGCGCAAATTCCTTTTCGTAGACGCCGCGATAAATTCAGCTTCCAACTGAAACTCATACGTTTCGTTTGGTTTCGAAAATTGCCACATCGCGATGTGCGCGTCCGAGGACCCGTCGTTTGCGCGTTTAATCCTTTCGATTTCTTCCTTGGTTTTTATCGCTCTTTGGCGCGCGATTTTATCCGGTAGCGCCACGTAATCGAATCTGAAATTTGAGGACGTCGCGTTCGCGCTAATCGACGGTCCCCACGTCTTTGATTTCACGAAAGCGTCGTTGCTTTGTAACCGCTTCTTCAACGCGACGTCGTCCAGTTCCGGCGCGACAAAAACCACCGTCGAGTGCGCAATCTTAAACGCCCTTCTTCCCTTATTGTTACTCCTCGTCTCCTCTCCTTCGTCGTTATTTTTCTCCGTACTGTTACTATTGCTATTACTACCGTTGTTGTTCAAATACTCCATAGCGTCGTCGATTTCGTCCACGTAAAAGCACCTGTCGCACATCGTCGTCTCTTGAATCTCCTGAACGCTTCTTCCCGCGCCCATCCAGACTTTCATCTGTTCCGTCTTTCTCGGACATAATATCACCGTCTTAACGTCTTCTTCGTTCGGTCCGCACGTGCTCAACAGGAAATAATCCGGTTCGCTGATGCCGGTTAAATACATAAAATCTGGTATTTGGCGGAACCTCGCCGTGTGGCCTTCGAATCCGTTTCGAGTTTGTAACTCGCCTGAGAGAGCGAAAATCAAGCGATTGTCGTTGGGAAACTTCGAAAACACTTTGAACCGTCTTCTGTTGAAGTCGATTTTCGACAGCTTTTTTCTGTCCAAAAAGTCCTCCAACGAGTGGCAATCATACCGACTCTTGTTCTTCTTCTTCTTATCGTAAGTGTTGTTGTTGAGAAGGAGTTGTTGAATAAACGCGTCGTCGTCTGAATCGTCTGAATCATCATCTGAATCGTGGTTTTCATCGTCATCAGTTTTATTCTTCGCGAGAGTGACGACAACTTCGTGGAGTTGACGACACCGTTTTAAACGACTTCCAGTTTGTGAACGATGAAGTTTGCAACGCGAGGACGACGCCTTTTCGACGAGTTGTCGGGGAGGAGGTTTAGTATCAGCGTTTGTTTTCAAAAAAGAAGCGGAGTGAGAGAATAGGGACATCGTCTGTATCGTCGTCCGTATCGTCGTCTGTATCGCCGTCATCTCTTCGCGAAAGTGGTGGTTTACTCTATTTGTGATGAGATGTTTTCCCGAGGAAAGAGACTAAAATTTTATCCACTTTTTTTACGCGCAAAGAGAAGAGTTTCTGGTAAACGAGAGAAAAGAAGAACTTTTATCAAAGAAGAAGAAGCATGACGACGAGCGGGGGGGCGTATTATTATTCTATAGTCAAAGCCTCGACCACCTCGACGTCAAAATTGTCGTCGTCGCGAAGGTGTTGTTCTTGCGCTAAAATATCGCCTCGTCGACATCGTCATCATCATCGTCGCAGGAGGGCTGCTGCTGTCAACGATGTGCGTAACAACAACAACAACAACAACAACACGAACAACAACGACGATGAGAACAAAAGTGCATCTCCGTTCGCACCGAAAGGCTCGCCGGAAGATATCCTTCGCGTCTCTCGACAAACCTCCTTCGAAGGACTCAAAGCTGCGCGAAGAGTCGCTTTGGAGGAAAAAATACACTCGACAGAAACTATTCACAAGGCGTTTAACGATATCGTGGAGAACTCGGTTCGATTTTTTAAGACGAAAGCGGAGGAGAATACGAACGATGCGGACGCGCAGTTCGCGCTCGGGAACGTGTATCAAACTTTAGAGATGCCAGAGAAAGCGATCGAACAGTACGAGAAAACTTTAGCGTGTTCGAATAAGACGCATTTGGACGCGTCGAATAACGTAGCGATGTTGTTGCAAGAGCGAGGGGAAATTGACAAGGCGGAGGCGTATTATTTGAACGCTTTGACGCACCATCCGGAAAGCGTGGACGTGATGTTCAACTGGGCGAGTTTGAAAGTACAGTGTCGACAAGATTTGGACGGGGCGAGAATTTTGATTAATAGGATAGTTACTTTAGAACCAAAGTTGAAGAAGCACCCGTTGGTGAAGGCGTTGGCGGGTGATGAAATCGACGACGAACCGGACGAAGCGTTCGTGCCGCCGATTTAAAATGTAGTGTAGTAAAAGTAGTAGTACTAGTACAACGTAAAATAGTGCCTGAATGCCTTGGTGACATCAGTGTTATTAGTATATAAATAGTACGCGTAATTGTGGTTTTACTACTACTAGTAGTCGTTTTTTTTAAAAGCGCCGATGGTTTGATTGATACATTTTTATTTCGCTGAAGAAGAAGAAGCTTTCTCTTCTCCCTGACCTTCGTCTCCTTTAGCCGCCGCTATTGCGGCATCTGCGGGGACGTACGGTGGCGTTTCCCACCGGATTAAAGCCCAGTTTATGTCGCCGAAAAAGTCGTGACATTTGATGGTTTCCCCGCCGCCGAACGTTCCCAATCGTCTCGTCGGGTCTCTCTCCAGTAATTTAGTCACGATGTCTTTCAAGCTTTGCGAAACTTCCGGTCGCTCCGGAAACGCGAGTTGTTTATTCATGATGTTTTCAAACGTTTGCTCGCGTCTGTTTGCTTTGAAAGGCGTCGTGCCGTAGACTAATTCGTAGATGAAAATTCCAAGTTCCCACCAATCGACCGGCGCAGAGTGTCCGGCGCCGGAGAGAACTTCTGGACTCAAATACTCCTCGGTACCGACGAAAGAGTTTGTAAACGCAAACGGTTCCGCAATTAGGACTGGATTTTGCGTTCCAGATTTGAACTTTGGCGGTTTCGAGAGCGAAGCGGATTTTTTATTGTTGTTTTTCTTTGTTTCTTTAGCAGCTGCAGCGGTTTCAGCGGCGGATGACGGGGAGGAACTATTTTTACCGCCGTCGGGGTTACTACTGCTCTGTTTCTTCTTTTCGGTGACGAGTGCTTGATCAATTGGTCTCCATTTCGGCATTTCGTCCTTCATGACCATGTGCGGTCGACTCGACGCCACAAAAGACAAGTCAAAATCAGTAATAACGCAGTGCCCGTTGCTTCGTAACAAAACGTTTTCTGGTTTCAAATCGCGATAAACGAAGCCTAACAAGTGCAAATATTGCAACGCGAGCAATACTTCTGCGCTGTAAAACTTTGCGTGTTTCTCCGGCAAGCGTCTCCCAGGTTGCGACTGGACGTATTCGTACAATTCGCCGCCTTCGCAATAGTCCATCAAAAAGTACACGTGCGTTTCGGAATGAAACGCGGTGAACAAAGTTGCCAAGTAAGGATGGTCGCACATTTGTAAGATTGTCGACTCGGTTCGTAGACGGTGCAACTTGTTTCGTTCAATCATCTCTTGCTTCGTTAGCACCTTCATGGCAAATTTTAGCGGTTTCTCCTCACCGTCGATGCTTAATTCGTTCGTTATTCTTTTTGTTGATGTATTTTCTTTCGTTTTGCTATTTGTTTCTTGTTGAGTAGTATCGTTTCCTTTTTTGAGCGTGACGAGATGGACCGATCCGACGTCGCCTTGGCCGATTCGTTGCACGGGCTTAAAATCTGCCAACGTGAGTTGTCTTCCTGCTTCCGCTGCGGATGCGTTCGCCTTTGCTCTTCCAGCTGATGCAGCCGAGTTTACAACGGCAATCAACGCTTTCCACTCTCTTTCGCATTCGCCCATCCGGTGTGGTTTCGGACCGTTCAAACTGCCGAGTAAACCTTCCCACGGTAATTTATCCGCGGCGTCGTTGTTCGTCGCCGTGGCAATATTCGAGGCGGCTTTCTTGGAATATTCCTCTTGCTCTCTCTCTGCGGTTTCTGTTTTATCAAAAGACGCCACCGTTCTTTCCGTCCCGTCGTCATCGTACACGGTGACGTCGACTTGTACTCCGGCGAAGAATCTCACTTTGCCTTCGTCGTCTCTCACCGGCGCTAACGTAAACATGTTCCAAAATGGACGACCATTTTTCGTGTAATTTAGTAACCTGACCGTCACTTCACTCCCGGCATCGATCGCGTCTCTTATAGCTTTCACGCTGTTTTGATCGGTATCTTTTCCTTGTAAAAACCGACAGTTTCGTCCTAAAATTTCCTCTCTGGTGTATCCCGTAAACGATAAGAAACCGTCCGAGGCGAACACGATCGGGTGATCCGGCAAACTCGGATCGGTAATAACGAATGATTCTTGAATCCGCTCTAAAGTAGACGCCATATCCATCCCACTACGACTTGTTAAAGCTTGCTGATCGTCATCGAACGACTTTGAACTCTTTAAACCAGTCGCGCTCAACACCGCTTCTTCCACCTCGGTAAACGCGCCCAAATTCTGCGCGGCTAAACGCGCATCGTATCTCACGAGTAAAGGAAACCCATCGTTGTCTTTCAAAACCGACGGTGCCACGTTCCCTTCCGTCTTATCCGTCACGTCTACTTGCACCCCGATGTACTTCACCACCGTCCCGTCCGCCAACTTTACCGGCGCGATTGTCAGATAGTTCCAAAACGGCGTCCCGTCTTTGCGATAGTTCAACAACCTCACCGACACTCTCTCCCCAGCTTTCACCGCGTCTCTTAACTTTTTCACGCTCTCTGGGTCCGTATCTTTCCCTTGTAAAAACCTGCAGTTATGATGGATGATTTCCTCGGACGGATATCCAGTCATTTGCAAAAACGAATCCGAGGCGTACACGATTGGGCAATCCGGAGCAGTCGCGTCGCACACCGTGAACGTGTGTCTCAACGTCGCCAACGCTTGCGCGACGTTCTGTTTCACGTGAATAGATGCCACGCCTCCCGTACTCACTGATCCATCTTTACTCTTAAACCCGGGAACTTTATACATCTCATCTTTGCTCGTTCTCGGTCGTTCCGGTGGCGTTATCTTTTCCAAAGGTTCGTTGATGTACGACGTGATGGAGGAGTAATGGTCGGGATTCGAAGTCGCTTTCGTTACTTTCACCATCTTAAATGTTCTTCTTCTAAACGACGACGTGAAAGACGAGGACACCAATAAAGACTTCTTTTTCTCTCTTTCGCTCTCTTTTGTTCTTTCTTCTTCTTCTTCTTCTGTTAAAGTTCTTTAGTAGTAGTATTAGGATGATGTGGACGATGAAGTGTTTTAGTAGAGAAACGGACAGAGAGATATTATCCGACTTTATTTCAATTAGGTCAGATTATCTCATCTCATCAGCTTTTTTGTTCTCTCTCGCTTTTTTCTCTTTTTTTTTCCGACAGCCTCCTCGTTTGTGTTTGTTTGGGTGTCCTCCAAGAAAACTTGAAAACCAAGAAAAAAAAAAGGAAACCAAGAAAACTTAGACATGTCAAACGAGTAGCCCTCATTAAATTATATCCATTTCATAATACTATAATTAATACACACACACACGAGGTAGTAGTGTTGTGTTTTGAGTGATACGCGAGCCTAATAAAGGTACGTCTTCGTTTCATCGTTTTGTTTTTCTTTTTCTTTTTCGTCGTCAGAGGAAGAAGAAGAAGAAGATGCGTTGAGAAATTGATTTTATCTTTCAAAATCTCTCATCGCTCATGCGTCATCATAGATACGGAGCATCATCATCATCATCATCATCGCGCGAGACAGTCGCCGCGCGCGACGCAACTGACCGCAAAACAACCGCAGAATGATGCTCAACCCTTCTTATTCACGCCTCGTCTTTTTCCTCTCTTCTTCTTAAAGAAGAGATGGTTTTTGCGCGCTGTCGTTCTTCTTCTTCTTTTGCTTCCGACATCATCATCATCAACAACACCCAAGCGTGTTACGTGTCAGCCACCGCGTATTTTGCATTTTTTTCAAGAAAAATTAAAGAAAAAGGAGCACAACACACTCTTTTTATTAACTGACAACAACAACAACAACAATAATATTAACGTTTTCTTCTTCTTCTCTCAATCAACACTTTCCTCGCGATGAACGATTTTTAACAACAGAAAATGAGTGGAGTGCAATACAGTAACGTGGAGAAGTCCTCCTCTTCGGGGATGATGTCCAAGGTTCTCGTGGCTCTCGGCGTGGTGACCTTCTGCGGCGTTTTCGCCAACGTCGGTTTGGTCCACCAAATGCAGAAAGACGTCGATCATATCGTTTCAGGTATGGAACCGGAACACGCACCAATGTCTACCAAGTCGCCTATGAGCGGTACAAATACGTGCGAAGGCCAAAAAAAGACGATTGAGACGTATTTTAATGGTGCTCTCGATAACGGGTCCTGCGCCGACAAACTTGTCGCCGGTGTTGAGCAAGCCGGAGGGAACGTTACCGTGGGTTACGAAGGAGGCTTGGATGTGGGGACGGACGAGCCAATCAAGGAGCCGTACTACAAGCAGAAACTGTGCCCGGTCAACGTTCACTGGCACTTGGGTGCGGAACATCTCTCCGTCGGCCAGTACGACGAGACCGGAAGTGGACCAGGCTCTGCGTCGCACCGTAAGCTCCTCGCCGAAGGTGCTCGATTGGGGGGTAGATGCCACAAATATGATTCCTCGGTCGAAATGTACACCAAGGAATACGACTGGCAACACTGCGTTGGCATGAAAGTCGGCGAAACTTACGAAGTCCACTGGCCGCACTCTTCCGTCGGCGCGTGTGGTACGCCTAACCAATACCAAACTCCGTTCTACGACGGGGTTCTCTGCGATATCGATGGTCCGACGCTTGCAACTGTTATCAGCGGTAACCAACTCCACCTCAACGTTGGTGTGCAGGCGCAAATTTTCACCATCGTCAACGACGAGAACTACTACTACCCTGACCTCATGAGAGGCATGATCGTCGACGGCGACAAGGGGAGCGAGATCACCTACTACACCGGTTCCACCACCGGTACGTCCAGAGACAACTCCGTGTGCTCTGCGTGGTCCCCAATCACGTGGCAAGTAGACAGAACGTGCCATCTCATCTCCGCCTCGACGTTTGATAAGATGTGCGCCGACATGAAGTCGCAACGCGACGATATGTCGGATGACCTGTACGCGCACGGCAGTCGCGAGGTCACCACGGATACGATCACCGCAAACAACCAAGACTTCAACGGGCTGGCGCCGTAAGGTTGTTTCTCGATGAAAACGCTCCTTCTCCTCATCAAAATCAAGCCCGAGCTATTGCCTCGTCTAAAAATCGCGTCTCTCGCGTTCGCCGAGAAAAGCCGGCAAAAGCTCAAAAGAATAATAATAATCATAATATCTCACTGCATGTGCTCTTTTTTCGATTTATAATAAGAAAAATAATAAAGCATTCTTCATAACTTGTATTTATTCTTCGCGATGATGATGATGATGATTTGAACGCACTTTTGCTTGACGAGTGCAGAGCGTCGTCGTCGTCGTCGTCGTTGTTGTTGTTGTTGTTGTTGTCGTCGTCGTCGTTGTCGCTATGGGTGAGAGCAACATCATCATTACCAATGACGACGAGTTTCAGTTCCTGCTCAATACAGTTCTTCGATTTGGAACGAGCTTGGAGACGGTGAAAGCGCGCATGATGCAATCACGCGCACCTCGCGAGGCGTGGTTTGATTCTTCTCGTTCCCCATCTCTGTTACACGCCGCTTGTTCTCGAGGAGATGCGCGCGTTGTGCAGTTTATACTAGAGGAGGCAAAGAAATATTTCTCAATAACACAACAGAAAAACAAGAAGAAGAACACAACGAATAGTAAGAAAACGATGAACTTGGAAGAGTATTTAGTGCAAAGAGACTTTGAGTCGGGCCACTCGGCGATGCATCGATGTTTACTTCACGGTCCCAACTTGACGTGCGCTCGAACGTTGTTGAAATTCGCTACGGAACACTGCTCGAAGAAGAGTAGCGTGAATCTGCTTCATCAACCGAGGTGTTTTCGAGGGCACACTCCGATCGAAAGTTTATCGATAACGATAGCAACCGTAGCGTCGAAAGAAGAAGAAGAAGGAGGAGGAGAAAAAGAAGAAGGAAGAAAGAGACACATGCGCCTGAGAAGATCGGATGTCTTTTCTTGGGGCTCAGGCGTGAATTATACGCTAGGCACCGGGAACACGAACACGAACGGCGATAGATGCAAACGGATAGAGTATTTTGCGAAGCACCACTTAAACGTGACTTCGTTGAGTTGTTCTCGATTTCGTTCGTTCGCGACGACAAATGATGGGGAGGTTTATTCCTGGGGTCTGACCGATTGGAATAGTTATAGCAAAAGAAACGGTGAAGTACAAGAAAACAACGCATCACTGAAGCGCGAAGCGGATATGTTTCCGACGCGCATCGAGACGTTTATCGGTGGAGCTTCCTCGAAACCAAAGATTGTTAAAATCACGTGCTCGGAAAATTTCGCGCTGCTCGTGGATGACTCTGGAAGTTTATTTATCATGGGAAAAACGCTCGGACTCTTTTCCTCATCGTCAGATGCTGGTCTCACTAACGACAATAATAATAACAACAACAACAACAACAAGGAAGACGATAGCAGCAGCATGCAAATGTTTCCTAGACGCATTTTCGGAGACGATAAGCGAGATCCAATCTCTCGAGAGACATTTAAAGAGCAACGCATTGTAGATGCGAGTTGTGGAAACGCGCACGCTGTCGTTATCGACTCCAAAGGTCGATGCTGGAGTTTTGGACTGAATGGGACTGGTCAACTCGGGTTTCAGATCGATGCTATTTCGCGCGTCAAATTTCCAAGGGTTGTAGTCGGCATTGAAGGTTACTGTCTGAGCGCTTCATGTTCTGATGAGACGACGCTCGTGCTCGTGCGAAAAAACAACAACACGAAAGCCATCGTTCGGTTCGGTTCTGGAGATTGTAAACCGAAACAAATAAGATGTTCTTCTCGCAGTGCGATTGTGAGCATGTCGTGCGGCAATACAATTTCGGCGTTTGTTTGCGAGAACGGTGATCTGTATCGTTTTCACTCCAAAAAGCTCGATGATTGCGAAGCGCAAAGGGTCGACGAGTTTAATTCTGTGCCATTTGTATCGTGCACGATGACGAATTCGAGAGGCTGTGTTCTAGCTAGGAACGGTGATTGTTACGAGTTTGAAGTAAACGAGCGATCTGGAGAGTGCTCAGTCTTCAGTCGCGTCGTGGGTGTAAAACGAGCAACTTCGATTTCGATCAGCGATAAGCACGCGTTGAGCATATCGAATTGGACGGAGCCTAATTCGAATTGGCCGGAATCTAAAATCATCCGAGAAAAAGCCCGAAAAGAAGAAGAAGAAGAAGAAGAAGAAGAAGAGAGTTTACAACACATCGCGTGTAGAGTTCTTTGTAAAGAAGTGTTGGATTTAAGTAATTGCATGGAGTGTCTTCAAAATCTTCCAAATTTAGACATTGAAAGTGGAGAACTATTGCGAGAGTACGCGTACGAGCTCGCAGCTTTGAATTTAGACGCACTTATTGAGGTTTACGATGTGCTGGGTACGAAATACGATGACGAGCACGTCGACGATGCTGTTTTAAGTGGGATTCGAGAACGAAGCATCGGCGGTGGAGAATTAACTTTAGAACTCGATTGGGATATAGAGAAGACGTACGCGCCCGTCGTCGCCGACGAAGAAGGAGAGAAGAAGAAAAAGGAGAAGAAAAAGGAGAGAGTGGAAGTGATGAGTGGGAAAACGAATGAAGTTCCGGCGCGAGCACCGCAAATGAAAAGAAATGCCTCGCCAGAAACAGAATCACTACCATCGAAGTCAAAACCGATTAAAATATCTCTCACTTCCACAACGAAATGCACTCAAAAGCAAATCCAACGCAATTCGATGCGGACGACGCCGCCAAAAAGCGTTGATTATACACGCTTGAGTGAAAGACGAAAATCGGGAGGCATATTGAAACAATTTAAGCCGATCATATTCAGGCAGTACGAAGAAAGCGACGAAGATGGGAACGATGCATACGACGAGGACCTCGAAACGGAAGCACGATTGAAGGAGAAGTTGAAATGGAAAGCGGATGGGGAGGAGCAAGAAAGGTCTTCGATATCGCGTGGTTTCACCGCTACGAGTTTGAAGGAGATTCAAGAGTCGCAAAGTAGAAATCCTTTACCATCGTTTAGATCCATGATGGGTTCCCAAGCGAAGAAAGAATTTTCTATGGAAATGTTCGAGACGCGAGGTGTTCACAGAGAGGATGCGACGGGTTCATCTGCTACGAGCGTAACGGTGTCGCTTTCCGCTCTGGCGAGACGAACGAAATCGAAAAAGCATGTCGTAGATTCCTCTCCGGCGCCATGGCTTGGCTCTAGCGCCTCGTTCGATACGAATAAAGGGTTCATCGGAGGTTCTGCGTCTTCTCAACAAAGTCCTCTTCGGGATTTGATGCGTCAGGAGGAGGAGAAGCAGCAAGAGCGCAACGCTTCGTCTACGCGTCCTATTTACGGATTCTCACCGAATGCGTTTTCTTCGACTTCCCCTGGAAGCTGGTTCCCTTCAAACGATGACGAACATGGAAAGAAACTTACTTTACTCGAAATCCAAGCGTTGGAGGAGAAGGAAAAAGAAGAGCGAGAACTCGTCGCCTTGGTCGCCGCGTTCGAGAAAGCTGAGATGGACGGGAACGCTCACCACAAGAGCAACAGTGGAACGAAGAAGAGGAGGAAAACGAAAACAAAGAGAGAAAAAGTAGTCTATTAGACGATTAGATCGTAGTAAAAACGTCGCGTTTAATAATAGCGCTTGAAATGAATAGCGTCTGTTCGCGAATATAGTATAATAATACATGCAACGCAAATAACACCACCCCGAACAACGAATACACAAACGAACAAACAAGAGACTTTTGAAAAACAAGAGACGAAAAAAAAACCTTCCTCTTCTTCAATAAAAAGTGGATAAAAAAAGACGGCGGACAGACCCACACGATATCTATCGCCTCGTCCATCGCACACACAACGAACGAGCTCGTCACACACGCATCACAGATAGATGTCTCTCTCCACGCATTCCTTAAAGTCTGCGTTGCTCGTCTCTTCCTTCAACAACACCAAGAATACGAACAACAAACGACTTCTCGTCGCGAAGAAGAAGAAAAGCATCCCCAACGCAACCGCAACATCATCATCATCATCATCACCTTCTTCGTCGTCTTTTAACATCAACAACATCAACAAGAACATCAACGCGAACAACAGAAGAAGTAGTAACAATAATCGCTTAAATAAAAAGTTCGTTCCAATGGCTGGAAAAGTTGGTCCGT
>Ga0115555_1000609_pt1 | contig 24539 bp, 11 predicted proteins | sample COGITO_mtgs_1104_2_FD_87285 | JGI IMG/M metagenome (GOLD analysis project Ga0115555, IMG submission 87285) | Pelagic marine microbial communities from North Sea - COGITO_mtgs_110407 | ecosystem: Environmental > Aquatic > Marine > Epipelagic | place: Germany:Helgoland, sampling site Kabeltonne... | reverse complement strand
GGGCCTTAAAGGGGGGGAAGAGGGGACAAAAATAGAGACAGGTCAGTGGGGGTAAAAAGGAGGAAGAGGGAAAACCGCAGTGACTCGATGGGATAAGAAAGGGGGGGGGGGGGTAAGAGGATAAGAGTGGATATGGGCAAAGAGGGGAAACGATCTCAGTGCACACAACAAAGGCTGTTGTTATAAAATAGGTTTGGAACGCGTGTGCGCTTATTAGGTTCTTCGAAAGGTGCTCTAGAAGGCTAGATGAATCGAAATTATAAGGGTGCTCTTCGCTCAATTTTTTCGATATGAACGAACCCATGGGAAGACAGACGTGGCACTCCACAGAAGAAGAAACCCGACAATTTGAACTCGATCGGTCCCCTCTTGTGTGGTACTTCTACTAGCTAGTTGAAAACTTTGCACCTGCGACCTTTGCTGCCTCAGAGACGGCACAAGAACAAACCTAGACGCAGCAGAGCTGAAAGGGCTGCATCTGCTTAACAGCGACGTCGCGGACCTTCCGTTGCATATAGGCTAGGAAAAGAAGGAAAGACGTAAAAGCGCAGAACTGCGAACGTAGTAGAACAACTTTGACCATCAACCGTCAGTCACATTGGCAACATGTTTCTCTGTCGATCCACCCACTTCCTTAGGACTACGTGTTTTTCGACGCGGAATTGCGTGGAGTGCTGCGCAATGCGGCGTTATCGCACCACCAACGCCTATGATCCCCCCTCCAATTCCCAACCGAAATGTGGGCCAAAGCTGTATGATACCCACATCCCCACTACGCAAGCACAGAAAGTGTCTCTATTTTTAACCTCCTCTTTCAGTGCATTTCTAGACCCCTCGCGCGCAGACGCTGTTGCCGCTGTTGGTGACGTTTCCTCCTCTTACCAACTTCGAAGCCTACATGAAATGATGTGCTCAACAGAATCAGGACAGCGCGTTCTTCGCGAGCGCCCAGTTCTTCACGACCAACGCTTTGACCTCGAGGCCCTGCGTGGCTTGGCCCCGAACACTTTCGGCCACGCGTACGCTAAATTCATGCAGAACCATCACTTTGACCCCTCCTCGCGCCCGAATGTTCGTTATGTGGACGATCCTGACTATGCTTATGTCATGTTGCGTTACAGGGAATCGCACGATTTCTACCACGTCCTCACCGGTCTGCCCCCCTCTGTAGAGGGAGAGATGGCTTTGAAATTGATCGAGTGGGGTTGGAGCGGCCTGCCTGTTGCGGGACTGAGCGGCGTCTTCGGCGGTGTCAGAGAAGTTGGAGAAGAGGGGAGAAGATTCGAAAGGTGAGGAAAGCATTCTCAAATGAATAATGGCTTTTATGGCATGCCCCAAGTCAAGTCTGGATGCCGATCAATGACATTACGTGCTTTTCGTGCCACTCACACGCCTCGTACTTGAATCTCAGACTTTATAAACCTTTCGCTCTCGAATGCGGTAGAACTGCAGTGGGGGCAGAATGGATTGGCGGCTATTGGGAAGAACAGTTCGAAGTAGATTTAGAGGTGCTGAGAAAGAAAGTGGGTGTGGCTATTGGCGGAGTTGAGGGTTGGGAGAGGAGGGGGTTGAGAGAGGAGGGGGGAGGTATCAAATAATTAAAACACAATTAAGTGTCGAGATTGGATAAGTAGCGAGAGCGGATAAAGCAATGAATGGAGGGAAAAAGTTGATTTTTGTACAGCAGCAATGGGCTCGCTCAACCATCTCTTATCAGGTATTCGAAAATTTGCATTAGTATTACATTATCGTCTCACTGTCAAGTTGGTTTAGCTTTATCCGCTCGTTCGTATCATTTTACTATTCTTTTAGGCTGCTGCTGATGAACAGGGGTCCGAGAACAAGAATTGTTGTGCTGAGTAACTTAATTACAACATGCAAGGACGGTCCAGCAGTGTCCTTAAAGGGATCACCGACTGTGTCCCCTGTGACTGCAGCCTTATGAGCTTCGCTGTTCTTCCCTCCGAAGTTTCCGAGCTCGACGTACTTTTTGGCGTTGTCCCACGCTCCCCCCGTGGTGTCGAGGAAGAGAGCCATAAGGATTCCTGTGACAGTGCCAAACATCAAGTAGCTAGCGAGAACCTCTGCACCCAACAATGGTCGGTCGGTGTATTCCCCAACAAAGCGGAAAACTAATCCAACGGCGACCGGCGTCAGCACACAAATGCAGCCTGGGTATCGCATCTCCTCTAATGCGGCCTTGGTGACCAAACTGACGCAAGTCTTATAGTCAGGCTTCGCCTTGTATAGCATGATGTCAGGGTTTTCTCTGAACTGCCTTCGCACCTCCAAGACGACTTGGTGTGCTGTCCGTCCAACAGCGCTTATGGCCAGACCCGTGAAGTAGAAGATGATCATAGAACCGATCAATCCGCCTATGAGGACCTCTGGGACGGCGATGTCGACCACTTTGAACTCTCTGCCTGCAAATGCACTGAACTCGTCCATGAAGGCCCCAAAGAGAAGGAAACAGGCCATCGCGGCAGATCCGATGCTGTACCCTTTGGTTACTGCTTTCGTGACGTTTCCAGCCGCATCGAGGCGGTCCGTGGCGTCTCTAACGTGCTCCGGCTGCATGCTCATCTCGGCAATTCCTCCAGCGTTGTCAGCGATGGGGCCGTAGTTATTCATGCTCAAAATGTAGCAAGCAGTGCTGAGCATACCCATAGTCGCTACGGCGGTACCAAACAAGCCTGCATTGTGGCCATCTCCTATGCCAGTGGTCCTCCCAAGGTGATACGCGGACAAAACAGCAACACTAACGATCAAAGTCGGTATGGCTGTGGCCTTCATTCCGACACTCACACCGACGATGATATTGGTTCCATGGCCAGTTGTCGACGCCTCAGCTATGCTCCTGACGGGTGAAAACTCGTAGTCAGTGTAGTACTGCGTCGAGAGCACGATGCCATAAGCGCACCCCATACCCGTCAGCCCACAGAGGAAGAACTTGAACCATGCTCCATCATACCCCGGAACAGATAGCAACCACCAAGTAATGATGAAGAAGCCTACGATCGAGAGACCGACGGCGGCCCTGTAGCCTTTTTGTAACTGGTGCATTGGGTTCATGTCGGGCCTATCAAGACCGCCAACGAAGACGATTCCGGCCGAAGAAACAATGATGTCCATCCCATGCACGACCAGAGGGAAGAAGAGGAACTTGGTCAACACAGTGCCTTCGAGGCCGGCCTCAGAGCAAAGGGTAGAGGCAAGAATCATTGCTCCAATGATTTCGGCCGCAACAGACTCAAAAACATCCGCAGACGACCCAACACAATCGCCAACCATATCGCCAACAAGGTCTGCAATAACTGCCGGGTTACGCGGATCATCCTCAGGAATGCTCTGCTCCACCTTCCCTACCAAGTCAGCTCCAACGTCCGCAGCCTTGGTATAAATTCCTCCTCCTAGCTGCATAAATAGCGCGACGAACGATGCGCCGAAGCCGTAACCTACCATGAGCATCGGAACATCGCCAGTACTGATGCTCCCGTTTGTCATGTAAAGCAGGCAAAACAAGAGAGTGACACCAAATACACAAAGCGTAATGTTCAAAACGGCAGAGAAAGCCCCGCCGCGAAAACATACGATCAAAGCCTCGCCATAGCTTCTCCTGGCAGCGGCAGCGACGCGGATATTGCTGTGGCTAGCACACCACATTGACATGTAACCCGACATGGCAGAGCAGACACATCCAAGAAGGAAGGAAAGGGAGGAAAGGAAGCCGAGATAACTGTTGCTCAGCGAATTGATGCTAGTGTCTCCGACTTCAGTCTCGTGCGAGGGGCGGAACAGGTAGCTGAACCAGATGAAGAATGATAGCGGGATCGCAAGGTAGAGGACAGCATTGTACTGCACTTTTAAGAAGCCAGCTGCACCTTCACGAATCGGGTCACTGACCCCCCTCATTTCCTCGGTGCCGTCGTCGCAAATCAGCACGCTCCGAGCCAAATAGATGGAGAAAATAGTGCCGTGAATGCAGCATCCAAACACCGTGATGAGGATTGAGACCATCGACGGAAGGATAAGAATGCTCACCATCTGAACAAGAGCCACAATGCTGGCAATCTTAGTGATGACATCAGTGGGAAAATTCGATAGAAAATAGTGGGCAAGTGGCCCTAGCTTGTGCAGTGCGGGGGAAGATTGAGCGTACGCACCGGGTCCAAGACCAAGACCAACATTGGTGGGTGTTTGTACAACTGAGTAAGTAGGCATCTGCAAGCCTCCCGAAGAGCCACCACTTTGGGGGGTTCCGCCACCCCCCTCCATGTCTAGTGCTGGTCCCGGCCCCTCTACAATGTTGGGGTTCATCGGGGTGGAAGTCGTTCCCCGGCGCATGGTGATGAACTGAACTGAACTGAAATAAGGAGAGTTCGTTGGGGAGAGATTCACAGTGAATCGGCTTAGAAATACTTATTTTTTGTCTTCAGAGCGATCAATAGCTGCTGCTTTCTGGTCGATTCTTGATCAACGAGGTGAACAAGCCAAACTCGGTGAGGAATGATGGTAAGTAAAACTGTTTTTCGTTTGTTGTGTAGCCTTTAATACTGCCCATTCAATAAAGCGGTGTTTCTATTTTTGTCTGTCCAGCAGCACGCTCTATTTTCCATTATTGCTCCAAAGGATCGCAAAATCCTCCACTATCCGGGGGATAAGCCACCCCCGAAATTTGCGCTCCTTTCCTGTCTCAATTCCCTGCTTGTGAAGGACTATTCGCGTACGCCAGGGTTGCTATATACTGCTTCTCCGCTGACGGTAGCGATCGCTTTGTCTGAGATACGCGTTTGTGGGCATTGATCAAACCCGCATGGTCTGCTACGATTGTGTTTTTTTGTTTTTGTGATTGACATTGACATGCGAACTGTGATGCTCCTTGGTGGAGTCTTCCTTGCTCTCAGTTTTGCCTCCGGTTCCTCTCGCTTTAGTCCTTACGATAACAATGGCGGGCTCAATTGCGCTATTGCTGGTGAAGATTATTGCATTTTAGCTACCTCAATGGAGCACATTTCCAATGATATTGTTGTGAACCAGGACCCGCCATCCAGAATTACACGCTTGACCCCATCCTGCCAGATTCTTACAGCCGGCTGTCAAGCAGACTGCACTGCAATAATTGACGTCTTGAAGAAGAGGGTGCTGCAGACTGAATTCGACCAGTCTCCCATGCTTACACCAACGCAGCTTGCCCAAATCACCTCCCATACTCTCTATCAACGGAGAGGGTTTGTTTACTACTCTCATGTGATTGTTGGCGGGATCGGTCCTTCTGGGAAAGGGTGCGTTTGGGGATATGACTCCATCGGTTCATTCGAACTCGGCGCTGTGGCGTGCAATGGAGATGGCAGCAATCTACTGCAGCCAATTTTGGACCGGGTATTTCTCAGTGGGAAGGAGAAAATTCCTACTTATTTGCACCGAACGAACGAAAACTCTCTATTACCACCGGTGAAGACGACTGTTTCGGAACTGGATCCTGAGAAAGCTATAAAGTGTGTCATTTCTGGTTTTAGGAGTGTTGCAAACCGCCAGCAGGGGAACGTGGGGTTGCAGAAAGTGAAAATTGTTGTGCTTAAGAAGGGAGGGTTTATTGATGAAAAGGTAGTAAATTTGTGAGTAGAGAAGAATTGCCCAGATGATATTTTTTCACTTTTTACCTTTGCCATCATAATTAAAAAAAAATAACAAGTTCGAAACGGAGAGATGGTGAAAGGCTGCCTTAAAGGGCCCAAAGCTAGAACCGAAGCATTTTCATTATCGTTTAAAGCGGGTCCTAGATTCCAATATTTCGGTCAAATTCGGATAAGTTCAATCCGTCGAAGACTGCCTGTGCCATCACGCGATAGCCAGCGTCGTTCGGGTGACACTGGTCGCAAGACTGCTTATCGCACCAATACGCACACTCCTCCCAAACCTGATAATCATCAACAGTGCATTCTTCAGGCCAACCATCGACAGACTCCCAATCAACAGTGCCACCCATTGCGCTGTAAACGTCAATTAGCCCAGAAATCGCCCCCGAGTTTTCTCCAACAATTTCTGGGAGAAGGGCGGGAAACACGCTATTGATCACTGTCTGGTTAGCTCCTATGGAGCCTTCCTGCATCAGGGGCGGGGGGACATTCAAATAGATCTTTGGGTTCCCAAGGGTTTGAACCAAATCTATCATTGCGCTGTAGTCCTCGGCGAAAGTACAACCGAGTGTCGTTGTATTCGCTTTTCCACCGCAATCATGTTGCCAATTATCTGGGCCTCCCGATCCAGCGTCTTTGGCATCATTAGTGCCAAGCATGATTATGATGATATCCCATTCTTGACTGGTGAGTGTTTCAAATTGAGGGCGATCCCAGTAAGGTGAGTCGGCACCCTTCTGCATTGTGGATCCGCAAGCACCAAGATTCGTCACGAAGAATGCATTTGGGTGCGCCTTATCCAGAAGATCCTGCAACTGAGAGGGGTAGGTATTCTCATCCGATGATGAACAAACTCCGGCAGTGATAGAGTCACCAACTGTTGCTATCTTCACTGTCCCACTTCCTCCTTCTTTAGCCTCGCATACTAGATCCATAGCAGCCTCTTCAGGGGTCAGAAATGGCAGCAACTGAGGGTGAGAGGCGTGACAATCAGGAAATCCATAAGTTCCAATTAAGGGGTTTACGTCATATTTTTTGAAAAAATTGCCGTGTGCAGCCGAAAGGAAGATGCGGCTGCCGAAAATAATGGAGAGAATGGATTTTTTCATGATGTCCAAACAATAAAAAAAGAATACCCGCTTGTCTCATCATGTCATGTCAGGTGAAGGATGAAGGCAGTGATGACGCTTGTGAGGGTGACGCCCATAATAGCAGCATTGGAAAGAAAGATACTAATAATAATAATATATGCGAGATGGATTTGCGTAGCTAACCATTCACATTTTAATTCAACACAATTATTTCATGAAAGGTGGCGATGAACCTGTCTGACCTCTCTCATCAGATCATGTCGACCTGGTCCTTTTTCAAACCCTCATAGCACGTACAGCCGTCGGCATTGACGAAAGAATCGTCGCATCCCTTGTTTTTCATGTACTCTGCCAGTGATAGATTTTTGTATTCGTGGAGGTAATGCAGCAGCGTGTTGCCTGTATTGTTCTGCGCGTTGATGTTGGCGCCCCTCCTAAGCAAGAATTTCGCCATCCTCTTGTTCCCTTGTTGACAAGCGAGAATCAATAGCGTGTTGCCATACTCATCTCTAGTGTCGATTTGAATTCCTTCGTCAAGCACAGTCTCGAGCGCATCGAAGTTGCTGTTCTTCACACTCAAAATTGCCTTGTGAGCGTTGTTTGCCGCTATGTCCTCCTCGTTGCCACCACCATTGTCGTCGGCCAATATATGGTCGACTGAAGTGAACTCGCTTGGCTGGATGTCGATGATATCTTTCAGACTATTCACATTTTCGTCCAGCAGCATCTTTTCCCGCTTCATTCTGACCTCAGTCATTTTAATAACCCTGTCCACATCGTCGAGAACATTCTTCACAAATAAGCTCTCGACCTTGATTGTGTTGAATTGGCTCTCATCATTCTCGAAACTCAGCACCTCTTTGGGATCTAACATACCCACCATTGTGGGCTTGTTCACTTTGTTGTATCCCTCCCCTGTACATTTTTGGATTTTGTGCTCCCCCATCTTGAAAAAATTCTTATCTGGAACCTTCTCTTTTCCCAGCCTCCTCCAGCCGTACCCTCTTACCCCAACGTGAGCCTCAAGGCTCTCAATCGGTGCGACGCTATTGATCTTTCCCTCAATCGGTAGCGCTGGGACGGCCACCTTCTTGACTCCACCGTCTTCGACAGCCTTCCACTCCTCTTCCACCTTGACAAACTCTGTGTCGATCGCCGCCTGCTCGTTCCTTTCTCTGACGAACTCGCTCCTATTATCGACATGATCTTGCGGGAAAAGGCCGTCCCTGGCGCCTTCCATCAGCTCTCCAACGCCCCCAACTTCATCGTCGCTATCGCTCCAGCCATCGTCATCCTCCGCAAGTTCCGTTTCACCAGCAAGGCTGACAGCGTTGACCCTCGGGTCCCCAACACTGCTCCGAAAGTGCTCGCTCCGGCTCGTTTCATCTTCCCTCGGATTCAATGGTACCTCTCTGTCGATACCCCTTATCTGCTCTTCGGGGACTCCCAATTTGTAAGCGATCGCTTTGACGAAGTCATCGTTGGACGTCAAATTATCTATAAGCCTCTCTACCTCGCTGCCAGTGCTCTCCACATCATCGTCTAGCAGAGCCAGTCCATTTAAGTCTCTCGTGCTCCTGAATCCTCCGCCAGGAGTCATGGCCAAGTTGTCCGGGGTGTTGGCATTTGCATTTCCATCTTCGTCCCCTTTCCCCCCTCTCCCGCCCCCACCGCTTTGCTGCCGGCTCTGCTGTCTACTCATTGCTCTGCTTATTATTCCACCTCTACTGCCTCCCTTACTGCTCACCGATCCAGGTCTGAGTATTTCGTCTATGTTCTCGTCCCAGTCAGCCGGTGGATCCCACTGGTTGCCAAGCTGAGCTGTCACATAAGGATCGGTGTTGTGGTAAAAGATCTGATTGTATTTGGGGTCCAACCTCTGCTCCCAGCCCTGCGTCCCCACCTGCTGAAAACTCAGAATGACGCTTCTCTTCACTCTCTTCTGCCAAGCCCGGCTAGTAAGCCCCTCCCCTTTTCCCTTTCCGCCACCCCTCCCGCTCGCTTCGAGCTTTTTCAGGCCCTCCTGCCTGATCATTAGCTCTTCCGCTGCCTGTTTCTTCTCCAGGAGAAGTTTCCCAGCCTCAATTTTTGCGCTCAAAGCCTCTGCCTTCATTTTAGCTTCCCTGGCTTCCTTCACTTTCTCGTAAGCTTCGTGGAATGCTTTCTCTCCTCCTTTTTCTAACTCATTTAGCTTGTATCCGTACAATTTTATGACATATACATTGGCCATGTTGTGCTGACCACCGTGAACATCGGTGTACTCATTCCTCATGACGCCTATGTAATCCACCGGTCCTCGGACGCGACACAACTGTTCCACGCACCTCTGCTCACTGTGCCACATATTCCTCCCGTTCACCCCCGTAGTATTGCAGCTCGCGCCTTTCTTCGTCACGCCGAAAACGAACTTAGGGATGACATGGTCAGGGTTTAGAAGGAGAGTCATCGTTTTGCAACGGAAAAAATTCGCGTCAGCGGTAACTGTACGCCTCCTGTGCTTCTCTTTCTGTCCATGTTCTGCCTTCTTGCTGAAGTCCTGCTCCTTTTCCGCGGACGTAAGGCAGAGAATTGTAGGAGCATTACGGTGGTCGTATTGGCTGTCGACTGGGTTAGCCAGAAGACTCGTCGCATCGCTCATAAACATCGGCACAATGCACTCAGTCTCCATATGCGGAGCTGGAGGTGGGGTCGCTGATAGTGGCTCCCATGCGACTGTCAAGGGGGCAACTAGTGGACTCTCAAGGGCAAGCAGGCAGTTTACCAGAACAGACAAGGAGGAACTCAAGTTCGGATCCCGTAAATAGCAAGCGATTGCTCGGGTCCTCTCAACACTATTTTCTTGGTCTTCGTTCCTCTTGCTAGTGTCGCCTTCCCTTCTACTGTGCTTAAACCACAGCCCATTTTTCCCAATAGGAATAGTCCCGGGACAAAGCTGGTGAAATCCGATCCTCCCGCTGCTTCTCATAGACAATGACGGAGTCTTGTCGAACTCTTTCGTCCAGTTCTTTCCCCCCTCCTCCCTCTCTGTAAGCTCTACCGCTTTAGACGAATTCCTATTTCCAACGATGACTTTGTTGTCGAGGACGGAAACGACGTTAGTGAGTTCATAGGCGATAGAGACGCACGTAAAGTAGTCATTCATTCCTTGCAGTAGGCTACGTCCCTCCCTCCTACGCTCGCTAAGCTCGTCGTGCCCATCGTCGTCCTGCTCATCGCCGTGGTCGGTCAGACCCCCTATCCTTATTGTTTGGTCGCTCTCGTCATGGTGCGGAGTGGGGAGGAAGGTAACTCTGTGAGGAATCGTCCCCGTGAATTTCGGGAAAGACGAAGCCGTCGCCGATAAATCTTCCTCAGTGTCATCTCTGTCCTTCTTATTCTTCTTCTTCTTCTTCTTCTTCTTCTTCTTTGACACGGTGTCTTCTTTCTTTTCCTCCTCGACATGCCCCCCCCCCGCCAAATCAGGGTCTATCTCAGGCGGTTTAGGAGGCTCCCACATCTCGTAAAAGAGCTTAGAGATAAGTTCTCTCCAAATGATCCCCCCATTCTCGTTATTCCCAGCTGCCCAGAAGTCGTAATTTAGAGCGCTAATAACCCCCTGTTTTCCTAATCGAGCTACAACTTCGTAAGTTGTCGTCTCGAGCTCGAAAATTTTCGGCGGCTGAAAGGTCTCGTCAGTGACATCAACCATAGCCGTTTTGCCCTTTAAATGCAGCCGGATCAGGCAACGAATATGAGGCCCAGAACGACGCACAAAAACACTCGCCAAGGCAGGGATCATCGAGTCGCCACAAGGAAGTCTGATTGCCTGTCTATGCACCATCATGGGCTGTTGCTGTAACTGTTGGTTTGTTCCCTGAGCCTCCTTCCCCCGAGCCTTTTCTACAATCTTGAGAACGTCAACCTCTTCCAAAACCCTGGCCATACTGTTCCCGTTTTCAACATCATAAAGGTTCACAGCCCAAAGAGGAGTCCCGACGTCACCTTCTCTCCTCCTCAGACGGTTGACAAAAATCCTATGAGGCCTCATATCTGTTTGGCTATAGTCTTCCCCCTTATCGCTCCCTTGATCAGTGCAAGACACACTGATCTCTTCACCCCTGACGAGTGTCCAAAACTCCGGTGGCTCGACGTATGGCCTCGGCAACCTGGGTGGTTCTTTGACCGGAATGTCCTCGCTGCCACGTTCCCCTTCCCCTCTATTCTCCTTTCGGAAATTTTCCTTCCTCTCCTCCCCCTCCTCTTCCATCTTCCTCACAATTTCTTGTGCATCCCGGAAGGTTCTAGTAGCAGCGACAGACTGTATCTGGCTCTCTACATCAATAATACGGTCGCGATCCCTCCTGCCATCTAACCCTCTCCCCCCCTTGGTCTTTCCCTCTTCCTCCTTCTCGATGCCGTGCTCTCGGAGTGCATTTAGATTGGTGATCCAAACAGTATGGACATCTAGCACAAATCTTCTCATCCCATTCCTTGCCCTGGCACGGTTGCTCGCCCGGGTGACCTCGAGGTCAACAAGCTTGTTGTACATCTCCCAAATGGGGTGATTCTCCACACGCGGCACAGAGACAATGACACCGTCCTCCCTTTCCATAGTGGCAGCCGATTCAGAGGCATTAAGGAATGCGGCATAAGCGCTGGACCGGTTCGTTTCGCATCTATATTTGCTGCGGAGGTCTGTCGAGGCCCACGATATTGGGCCCTGTAACTCGGTCTTTGCTGCCTTGGCAACAGCTGAATGCACTGTGAGATTATTATTGTCGCTCTTGGCATGTTTCTCCGCAGCGAGCCTCTTTGCAAGATTCTGCTGGTGCCTCCCCGTCTTTCCTCTCTTCTTTCCTGTGCTAAGTATACTCCCAATCCCCCTGCTAATGTGAATTTCCTCGACTTCCTCCTCGACCTCTGTCCCTCCAGCAGCTCCGACACTAGCCTTGATCCTCATTTCATCATTTTCCTTGGCCCTTCGAATCTCAGCTTCGCCCATCGAACGAGAAAAGAGAGGTGATGCGTGAAGATTCTTATGGATTGTTGATTTGGTTATGGGAGAGGCGAGGCCGCGCCCAGGGTTGGAGCCGCCGATTGGTGTGGTGGGAGTGCCCACAGCATTGGGAGGGGGGAGTTTGGTGGTACGAGGGGGAGGGGGAAGCATCGGAGTGGAAGAATTGGGAGTTGAGACGGATGGGAGAGAAGTGCCGAAGTCAAGCTGCTTTCGTTTTATTGGGCTTTCGTGGATGCCATTGGTGTCACTGTTGCTCACTGTCACTGAAAGTCCAGGTCGGTCAATTTTCATGGTTGAGATTGGGGAAGGGGTAAAACCGTATGCTGCCGTTGCATCCATTGTCGATTTTAACCCCGCAGGGATCTGCAGGACGACCGTTTGGGCGTTGGAGGCCATCTGAGTGGCGGACATTCCTTCCTGTTGCTGAGTCCCAGGGGAGTGTAGGCTCTTGCCCATCAAAGCGCGCTGCTTCTGGCGGAGCTTTTCTGTCATGCTCGCGTCTTCCATACGTTTCTTGTTGCTCTTAAGAAGGATTTTCTTTGCAGAGGATTCCATCTCATGCATAAAGTTCTTGAGCTCAATCCCAGCGTCCACGGGCGTACCGGGAGTGGCACCATTGGAGGAGCTCTTCTTCTTCTTCGGGTTTGGAGTTGACGGCATGGTAATGAAGTCGTTAGGTTGCCATCTTAATAAAATTAATGTACTCTGTGACTCATAATGCACAACTTTTTGCAGGGAAGTTGGAAGAACGAGAGCTGAGCATGATGTGAAGATCAGACACAACAAATAACATATTTAAGGATAACTTTTTGAAAAACGCCTTCAGTTCCCGTAGAAATTTCCTAGCTATGCCCACGCCACGTCCCATGTCAGCGAAACCAATCCTGAAACCCTCTCATCTTGCTCCTACTCCATCCTCCCCCGTTGTCAGTGACGGCTTGATCTCTACAAGCCAAGACGAAGTGCAACAAAATAATGAGACCAACGAGATTCACGAGCTGTATGTTGAGCAGGTAAGCCAAATTACTCTTTAGATTTCGTTTGAATTTCACTGACAGTTCATGACCCCTGACCCCGGATTTTTCCAGGAAAAGATGCTCCAACTTCTGCAATCTGAGATAGAGCCTTTGAGGAATGTTCAAAGCTCTCTGTCGTCGCAGACGATGGAATATTTCCTTCATTCGAAGGAGGGCTCTTCTGTGGCCCTCTCCATCTCAACGCGATCCACAAAGGGCCTGCGGGAGGATTTTCTTGAGCTCTGCGACATGGTCAAGAGTAAGGAGGAGGAGAAAATAAAGGCGAGGAAGGAAGTAGAGAAGCTAAGGGCAGAGCTAGGGATGAGCACGGAGGGTGTTGTCGGCGCTCCGAAATGTAGCTTATTGGGTAGGAAATTAAGTGATATGGCTGTACAAACAAAACAGCTTGAGCATGACCAACAACAAAATGGATCGAATGTGCAGCAGGACGGGCTAAATTCGATGGTCTATTCGCGTCAAATGGGAAAGCACCTTCACTCTCAGGCGTCAATGTCCATCGGAGAAACGTCGACGAGCGCCATGACGGCCATGACGGAGGTTCCTGGCTTCTTATCCTCGACTTCTTTGAATACCTTGAACAATGACAGCAAAGCATCCAACAATCCTCCAACCCCTCCTGTGCCGGGGTTGTCAACATCTCCTTCTATGAGGCTACGGAAGCCAAAAAAGCGAGCAACTGACCACTGGAAGACTGTAAAAACGAATTTCCAAATAAAGAAGGGTGCGTCAGCCTTCGCCGCAACTTCAGAATATAAAATACGGGAACGTTGGGCGGAGGTTACGGGGAACACCAAGGCGCCAGAGTGCATTGACATCTACGGTGTTCCAGACTCCCCGACCGCTGACGGTGTGAAGTGGATGATACAAAAACCAGCCGCCTGGCAAAGTACGGGCGACACCGATGGAGCTAATTCTCTCAGTGCAGCAAAGTTGGCGGCTTTCTCGAGAGAGCAAAGCTCAATTGGAGAAAAGGTCAGCGGTTCGTCGAGCCAGCGTAAGCATTCCGAGGGGAAGATGCCCATAAGCGATTTTTTGGGCTCCATCCCTACTTTCCAAAACTTGGATCACGAAACTTTCCTCAAATTGGAACACATTTGTATGCTTCAGATCTTCGAGTCTGACAAAGTGATTCTAAGGGAGGGAGAGCGGTCTCAGCACGTGTTTGTGATCCGTGAAGGGAACGTCAAGGTGCTGAAAAATAACGAGGCAGGAAACAGAATCAGCGAAAAAGTTATGACGCTGACTCAGGGTGACTACTTTGGAGAGGGGAGCTTTACGCATGAAACAAAAGGTTCAAGCGCTAGTTATATTTCCGATGGGAATGTGCTGTGCATTGCCATCCCAAGCGATACCTACGAAAATATCTTTACTGGCGAGAGCCAGCTTATGGGTACAACGCTTGCCATCGATGCGACCAACAACGATGAGGTCTACAGCTTGACCCGTCACATAGACCAGTTCAGCGAGCTCCTGCAGATGGTGTTTGTTAGGACAAAACGAGAGGTTGTCCCAGCCAATAATGAAAACGACGCTAAAGATCTTCGAAATAACTTACAGAAAGTCTCTCAAAGCAGCAGATTCAGTAAGGTTATTGACAGGAAATCATTTTTTAACAAGAAGCAGCAATCAGCCGTGTCTCTCAACGGCAACGCTGGAGAAGGTATCATTATTGAAGAGGATGAAAAGGGGGCAATAAATATAGGCCCGCCTCGTCGACGCACGCAGACAATGTCTAGACAGAAGCGGAGGGGTAGCATGCTGGCAGTTTTGGAAGAGCAGGATGAACTTGGACATGATACGGAGGTTTCTAATGAGGCACTGCAGCTCGATTTATTGACTGCTTTTACCCCTGAACTATCTCTAGATGATGTCATGGAGAGGATTATTAAGGTGACCAGAGAGGTGCTTTGCGTACAACGCTGTAGCGTTTTCATTTACGACGAGAAAAATAACGAGATGATTCTGAGAGTGAGCAGGGACGCCAAGGGCATACGCCTACCCGTCAAGGGGATGTCCGGGCACGTGTGCATGACTGGAGAACTGCTAAACATCCCTGACGCCTACGATGATAATCTTTTCGACCCGGATATGGACAAGAAGAGCAACTTCAGGACGAAACAGGTGCTTTGTGTTCCTATAAAGGACAAGATCAGGTATGAATCTCATATTTGTGGGGTGATGCAATGCATCAACACTGTCGACAACGAGCCCTTCACTTCTCAAGACGAAGATCTCTTGGTCATGGTCAGCCAGCAGCTGGCAGAGGTCATCGCCAAGCAAAATTCTTCAACCGCTTTCTGCGACGGAAGCAATTTTTTGGAAATCAAGGACGTCCCGACAAAATTCAGGCTGAACATCCGAGCCGCATATTTCAATAAGGAGCTCAGTACTGTGAAGAAAGAGCACAGGCATATTACTTGTGTCGCACAGCTATACCATGGGGGGATCAAACTGGGCGGGGAGATGAGAGTGAGCGCTGAGACGGAGAACGACAGCGGCGAGACGACGAGGCAAGGTCACAGCGTATTGACGGCAAAGTTCGGGAAAGGGGGTACGTGGTGCGATAATAGTGGCGTACTAGTCAAGAACTTGCCCCATGCGACGAGAATCATCCTTCAACTGTATAGCAAGAATGGTCACGCCTGTGGATGGACTGGGTGCAATCTCTTTCAGTTCGACCATCAGATGAGGCAAGGCAACTTGAAGTTGCGGCTCTGGAACGGATTGTGCCCCACCCCTAATGCGACGGCGCTTGAACCCAAGACGCCAGACAGTGAAAGCAGCTTTGTCGACATCGTGATTTTAAGCAGCGACGTGGATAACCAGAGACCAATTCTTTACAGGCCGATCAATAATGAGGAGGGCGAGAAATTCAACAACAAGGACAAGAGCAACAACAAGGGCTTGGACTTCTTTTTGAGCAGACTGAATGAGAATGACATGAAGAAGATAAATCACCTGATCAAAGACCAGGATCCGACTGCTATTCCGGAACCGGAAGAACACAGGCTCATCTGGGACTTGCGCTTGCACCTGGTGAAAAAACCAGAAGCACTCAAAACTTTCTTACTTTGCGTAGACTGGATGAATCCCAAGCAAGTGGCCGAAGTGCATAAGCTGTTGTACAGCTGGGAAACGCTAGAGCCCATGTTAGCGCTTCAAATATTGAACCACAGGTTTCCTGACCCGCGGGTCAGGGCCTACGCGGTACATTGTCTTGGCAATATGGACGACGGAGAACTGAGGAAGTATCTGCTGCAGCTGACGCAAACTTTAAAGTATGAGCCATTTCATGACAGCGCGCTGAGTAGGTTTTTGCTGAGGAGGGCACTCACAAGCCCGACGCTGATCGGGCATATCTTCTTTTGGCTGCTCAAGGCTGAGATGCACGAGCCAGTGGTGAGAGAGAGGTTCGGAGTGTTGCTTGATTTGTACCTGAGAAATTGCGGGACGCACAGGCTGGCGTTGGGACACCAGTTGCTAGTTATGAGGAGGCTCGAGAATGTTGCGAATAAAGTGAAGGCAAAAGATACAAAGGAAGAGAGATTGGCCGAGCTTAAGGAGCAGCTGAAAAGGTGTGATTTCCCCGTCAAGTTTCAGTTGCCTTTAAATCCAGATTTAAGGGTCAAGGGTATCGTGGTGGAGAAGTGTAGGGTTATGGAGAGCAAGAAGAAGCCACTTTGGCTTGTCTTCGAGAATGCAGACGAGGAAGGCGAAGAAATCACCGTCATGTTTAAGGCAGGTGATGACTTACGCCAGGATCAGTTGACCTTGCAGGTGCTCAGCATTATGGATGGATTTTGGAAAGAAGACGGGCTGGATATGCATATGAATGCTTACAAATGTGTTTGCACAGGAGACGAGCTAGGGATGCTGGAGGTGGTTACTCAAAGCATCACACTTGCAGGAATCGTCGAGAAGAACCAGGGTAAGAAGATTGGCAAGAGGAAGAAGCTGGCAGCAGCCATCGACGCCTATACAAACGAGAAATTGATTGATAAGTGGCTGAAAGAAGAGTGCGGGGGTGGTGAAGATTATGACATAGAAAGCGATAATAATGGTGGTCGAGTGGGAGACGGAGAAGGATGGCTCTACAAGGCAGCTCAAGAGAAATTCTTGTACAGCTGCGCAGGGTATGCTGTGGCCACGTTTGCTTTGGGGATCGGGGATAGACACAACGACAATATCATGATGAAAAAAACGGGCGAGCTTTTCCATATCGATTTCGGGCACTTTCTGGGTAACTTCAAGAGCAAATATGGCTACGATAGAGAAAAACTTGATGGGCAATTTGTCTTGACGCCGGCCATGGCAAACGTATTGGGAGGGCCAAAGAGTGCGATGTTCAAGGAGTTCGAGAATTTGTGTTGCCAATGTCTCTTGATCCTCAGGAAGCACGCGGGAGTGTTAATCACACTTTTCAGTCTTATGTTGAGCTGCGGTATCCCCGAATTGCAGAATGAGGATGACATTAATTATCTGAAGGCTCGGCTCATGGTGGATTTAGAGGAGGAGGCGGAAGTGGAACGAGAATTCAAGAAAATTATCAAGGAAAGCTTGGGCAACTGGAGGACGCGCTTGAACGACGGGATCCACAGCTACGTGCATTCGTAGCCATGTTAATGGTTTGGTGGAGCCACAGAAAAATATTGGAAAAATATTGATGATAATTTGCGCGGAAATAATGATAGCTGTTATTGTTGTTGTTGTTGTTGTTGTTGTTGTTGTTGTTGTTGTTGTTGTCATATTCTCAATTTTCTCACAAAGCATCGCAAGTTACAATTTATTGTCACACTAGCTAACAATTTTACCCAAAATAATTCTCAACATCGGCTCCCTCTCCTCCCCCATCTCCTCCACCTGCCTCCATCTGTGTAAAACTCAAAAAGTGCTGCGGTCGGTGACTCTCGTGGTAGTAAGGAAGCGGGTTGGCTAGCTTCAGCCCGTAGCCCATACTCTTGGAATGCTTGACTCCAAAAAAATTGTAGTTCCAGCTCCCCTCGTCAGGCACCATGAAAAAGCCCAGGAAACGATCACTTAACAGCATCTGAACTTTCTGAAAACATCCCCCGTTGTAACCGGTCGCGTTGGCAATTCCGCCAGCGACGTTCCTATTTTTTTTGCCCCACTCAAGACCATCCTTTGTGACAGAATAGGCAGTCAGCGAACAGCTCCCGGGAGTAAAGCTGGCAGTCAGGCAGATCTGATCGTTGTTACTCCACTCTTCGGCGTGATCTTCTACGATCCCTGAGTGCATGACCACGTCCGGCGCGGGCAAAATCTGCACTCCATTCTGTACTAGCTCATTAGGCTGAGTGTGGATCCAACCCAATGGCTGCAAATCATTCAAATAGTCATGCTCCGGCAGATCGTGAGGCAAGGTCACCCCTTGTAGATTGCCGACCTGAGGAACCATGACGATACACCTGATTTCCCTCACGCTGTCGTTGTCCGGAGGTGTTACTCCGTACAAATAACCAGCAACCTGAGTCCTCAGATCGCTACACTGGATGAACTTAGCTAATATATTCTTGGGCAGCACGTACGTCAGGCCCTCCTCGTTAATATCCTCGCTGCTGACGTAAATGTGTTTTGTTCTCAGGTGCAGATTTGTCGCGCTTATCGCTCGTATTCTCCAGTCAGTCTTGCTATTAAATGAAGCAGCCTCGTACTGCGTGGTCGTCGTGACGACAATGTCATCTCCGTGCTTATTCACAGACTTGGTCGTTGTCGCAGTCGTGGAGCTCGTGTCTTTGGCCTGCTGCTCGATCTCCGCAACTTGTTGTCGCTGCAAGCTGGGTGGAGATATCTCCATTCCCAAGATGATGTCCCTGATCTCGCTCTGCGTCAAACTCGCCACGTTGACATTATTCTTTTTGCCGTAGTCGGCCAAAATCAGGTCTTTCAGGCTTATCTCGACCTTGATCCACTGTTCGTCGGTGAGCGACGGCCAGATGTGGTGGGGCTCTGTCACGACTGTCTTGTCGGGCCTCAGAATCATCTTCACCTTGTCCGTGTTGACGTGGAGCCCGCGAAGAATCAAAATTAGGCGGCTGAAGGCAGTGTACGAGGAGATCGTTTTCAGCCAGTCATCGTACAAGTTAAATAGCACCATCTGCGGCTCGGTAGCCTTCAAAATGAGATCTCCAAATTTTTCCACCTTCAGAGCTGCTTGGAATGGGAGCTGCAGTTCGCTTCCCTTCAAAACAATATTAGGAAAATCGAGGCAGTGTACTTCCAAAGGATCTAACATACCCTTCCTAGTGACGATGATCTGCTTGGGCTGCTCCTCAATGGGCAACGACCTGATAAGGGCAGCGACCTCCTCAGCTGTCTTCCACTTAGCTAACTGAGACAGACGCTTCTGTCCCGCCCACACGCTCGTGTGAATAATCTTCAAAAACAGCTGCCCGGTCCTAGGATTAAATATAAAAATAGCACCGTTAATAGGCTTCGTCGTGAGGTTACCTTCAAATGTCTTATGAATGGTGACGCGGTAAACATTGGTGTCGTCCACAAACCAAATAACTTGGTTGCTAAAGAGCTCTCCGTAATTCTGAGAGGAAAGGTATGGCTCGGTCGGCTCACTGCTATATAGTTGGAGACCCTTCCGGATCCGCTCGCGGAGAACATACAAGGCGGGATTGGCTTTGATCACCTTGGCCATACCCTGCTGGATCAGCGGTTTGGCGCCCGGGAACCAATTCCCATACCCACTGTAGAGATTGTAAGCTAAGTCGATCCCGATCAAAACACCAGTAGGCGAAGGGTAGATACTCATGTTATCACTCGAATAATCGAGAAACTTGGCGCGTGTATAGCGCTCTATGTCATGGGAGTCGAAATCTCCCCACCTGAGCTGGATGTCGAGCCAATACTTATTAGTCGTCAAGCTGTCATAGCTATCCTTCGTGTCGTGCAAAAGCGAGGGTTTGGCCACCTGCCACTTATACGCAGCAAATAGGACGATGTCGGCGCAAGAAGAGTTCATTTTGTAAGACTTTCGAGGATGAATCGTCTCCTTCTGTACATTCTCGATCTCCAGCGCATCAAGCTCCTGGTCAAAAATTTGGCACAAATCCATGGTAATGCTCTCGTGGATCTTCTGCCACAGGTGCGCCCGGAAAATTTGGATAAGGCTTATTTTTAAGGTGGGAATCTTGCCGTGCATAAAAATGCCAGTCAAATCGAGCTGGACCTGGAAGCCAACATACACATTCGCCCGGTTGATCGTCGGCGACCACCAGAGAGTAAAGCGGCGATTGGGGATCTGGTTCAAACCGCTTCTCTGAGCGTTTGTCAGCTTCTTGAATTTCATCGATTCCTCGAAGCCCGATGCCTTTTCCCAGAACAAACCCTCCCAAGTGGGGAAATATGTCCCCTTAAACAGTGTGTGCTCTAAAATCCCCTCGACTCCGCCAAGAGCCTGGATCATGTCAGTCCTGTAGTTATTGAGGTTCCACAGCTTTCCGTCGTGCTTTCCATGCGTCCACCAGAATGGGTTGTGTCGCAGCACCTGATAGCGCTTGAAATCGGTCCTGACCCTCCACCCTCGGTCGTACGCCAGTGTATGGCGGTCCTTGCTGAAAAGGGTGTTGATTCGGGGAATTCCCCGGTCCCAGCTATCCTCAAGATCCTCCAATGTAAGACGACGGTTCTGTGCCGAAGCCTCCTGTCTCTTGAGCGCATACTCGGCCCAGACGCGCTGGCTGTCAATGAACTCACTCTCCCACGGCTGCAGGTAGCGGAATAAGTTGGGGATTAGCTGGTCCTCGTCGTGGCTAAGACCGGCTCGGAAATGGGTGACTCCCGCGTCAGTCTGTTTGCTATAGCGCAAGTCGGATTGAGGAATGAGGACGTGTCCCATTGACAACATTCCGAGACCGCCCAACTCTTTGGGACAATAAAACACCACCGGAGGAAATCTTGAAGGCATTTTGCTGTTGAGTCCGATCTTGATTCTTGTCTGGATCTTATTCTCGCACTTGACCAAGAGATCGAGGATCTCTTGCGTGTTTATGACGGCTTCGCGGAAGTAGGTCATGAGGCCAATGCAGGCAGTGTTCCACTTGTTGGCTATTTTCGTGAATGTGGTCGCACCGCTGCTCATAAGGATCTGGCGGATGCGGTTCTCAAACTCCATGATGGAAACTTCGTCTACGCGAAGGTGCGCCTGTGCAGTCATCTCCTTGGTATTCTCATTCTGCAGATTCCAAACACCGTCCTTAAAGCTAATGGTCTCTCCGATCATCATGCACTTGGGCTTGATTCGGACCTCAAAGCCATTCATGTTGAACAGCAGATTTGGGTTATCCTTGCTGTACACACTACAGAATGACTCGTCCCAGTCCACTGTTGTGACGCTCCTGGGGAGCCTGTTTTTTATGTCCCAAAATGTCGCCCTGCCGAGATTGACGTCGTGCTTCATTAGCCTCATTCGGCAGTCGCGCGGCCAACACTTTTTGTTCTTGTAACCGACAACATTCTCGTTGTTGGGGTCAGGATGCTCAATCAAGTACCGCTGGATTAGGTCCTTGCTGTCTTCCACGTCAAATTTGAGTAGCATGAACACCTTATCGATGTAGCGCGTGTAGAGGCGAATCGGATGAGCCACCTCCGTCTCAATGTCCGCAAAGGTTAAATATTCGTTGGGTCGCTCAGGGGGGCCAGCAATTTCGGTAGCGCGAGTGAGTCCCAAGACGAGCAGATCTAGAACGAGCCCGTAGTACTGGAAAACGAAACTGCTAAACTGAATTCCGCGGATCATGCCATATGAATTTGTGTGCATCATATCCTTGAACCCTAACGTCACGTTCTGCTTCGCGGTAATGTAGTCAGCCAAATTGTGGTCGACAATGAGTCGTAACAGACGGTTGAGGAGCGTCAAATCGATCTTCTCGAACACCTTTTCGAACTTGGTCTGTAGCATAACGAGGCACTCGTTGTCTTTGGTCTCCCAAACATCTTCCAGGTTGTTAACGCCCTGGCACCATTTGTAAGTCAGCAGAGGAGGTGGCTCGCTGTCAGCGGGCTTCACCCAATTGGGGAACAAATGACGTTTATCTGCCTCGTACCAAAGATACTGGTCCAAGTAGGCATCGGTGATTTTCTCGAGCGGCTCAATGTAATAGATCGGTGTAATGTGGCTATAATGATCCATGAATTCGATTCTGACCTCCTTGAAGGTGCGCTGCGTTAGGAGATGGCGCTTAATCCGACTCAGGGCCTCGTGGGGGTTGTCATAGGCTTGCTCAATGAGCCCCAGCTCCTCGCGCTGGAGTTGGTTGAGGCGGATAGCGAGCGAGTACCCCTCCTTGAGGCGCTCGAGTGCAAGGATCAGGAGCTTCGTGTCGTGCTTGTAAGAGAGCGGGGGGAAAGGGATTGGGCTGAACTTGCGTGACTCGAGCCAGTGAACAGCAGTAGTGTAGATAGCGACAGCTTCCTCGGCAGTGACGTACGGACCATCCTTGAGGTAGTTGGACTGTCGCTCCTGCTCCGCCTTGAGCCAAAGGCGGGTGAGTCGCCCCAAATTCTTATTCGCGACGGTCTTATCAACAGTGGCGCCGCGCTTGATTCGCTCGCGGTTGTAGTGGGCAATGTTGGTCCACCAATCCGCCTTGGACTTCACGTAGCGAAGAATCATGTTCTCGATCGCGGAGGGCATGCCGGGCACCTTCCAGGGAATATTCGCTTTCCAGCACCTCCATGCCTCGCTTAAATGCTGAAGAATCGTGCGCGACTTATTGGCCTTGACGCCCTCCGGCATCATGTCCAAAATATCGTGCATAACAGAAGCGCGAAGCTCAAGGTCAAAGTGCGATTCGACCCTCTGCTTGGTGACAGTCTTGGCAAAACTCTTGCTGTGACGACCCTCGAATTGACGAGCTAGCAAGTTGCCCAACCATCTCTCGAGGAGGGGCGTGATTCCACGCAAGAAAAACATCCAGACGCGCCAAGCAGGGGCCCAGAAACCAACTCCAGGGCCCTTACCGACCGGGCCAGTATTGAATTTGTAATAAATTAGGTGTTTCAGGTCCTTGCACATCCTAATTTGACGCATGAGGCGGTACTTGTACCTGTACATACCGGTGAGCTGACCGACGTGTCCCAGCATATATTGTAAGCCATCGGCCAGCTGGTAGGCGTCAATGTGACCCAGTCGAAATTGGACGTGCGTATCGACGACCAATTTGCATAGGCGCAAGATTTCACGCATCAAATGGAATGCGTTACCGAAACGGGACTTCTTACGCTCTTTAGTGGTCAGCGTCTTGGTCGGCTTCAGGTTAAAATTGTAGTCAAGGTGGAGGTAATCGAGGTTCTTCCGGCTGATCAACAGGTTGAGCATGTTGTGCCCTTGCCGGGCGACCTGAAGGCCTGCTTCTACCCAGTCAAGCTCCGTGGACTGAAAAAACTTGGTGGCCTTGAGGCTCCTGAAAAGGTATTTCTTGCCGACTTGCTTGGCCTCTTTACTGTGCAGCTGGTTGAGAATCCAGCCCTTGAGCAATTTTTGGTAGCTAACTCTGACCTTCATGGGGTGGCTTCTGTCGCAGCGCTCCTTATACCACTGTTGGACAAGCGGCACGTCAATTGCGCGCCTTGTATGCCCCATCCGCAAATTGAAGGGGCTCGGAGCGAAGTAAAGGGAGAGACCAGCCGTCGTACTAGCAGTCGACAACGGCTGAGAGGACAGGAGCGGTGTGATTGACAGGGCAGATTTCGCGCCGCCGATGCCGTTCACGCTTCCATCGTCATCATCGTCTTCTTCGTCTTCCGCCCAACCTTCGAAACCTTCGTCGTCCCCGTAGTACCCCTTCACCCCCTCCACCGGCAGAATTGGGTTCACACTCTCATCGAAAAAATAGCTGCTGGTCTCAGTGAGAGAGGGATCGTCATTCTTGACGTAGTAGAGGGGAGGGTGGTGATAGGGCGCTACTTTCACCGAGCGCGGCCGGGAATTGTAGAGGAATGGGAAGGCAACCTTGTACTCCGTCCGGATGGGTTTCCTGATGATGATCTTGTTGACATCATTGAACTCGTTCCAGTCCTCCTCGTCAACCTCAATATCGCGGTGAAGGGGCTCAAACTTTGGCCCGCCGGGAATCGCCGCGTTGAGGGCCTTGGCAGTGAAGAAAGACTGCTTGTCGAACAAGTAGCTGAAGTTCGGGTCCAGCAGATCGCCTTGAAGCTGACCAGCCAATCGGTAAAGAGTCGCCATGGTGTCGACATCGAGGCGCCATTTTTTATAGCTGGTGCCATTAACCTTGTCCTGATCGTACTGAAGGGCCTTGTGGTCGTAAAACCACTCGATGACGTCAGCGTCCTCATCTTCGTCCAATTCCAACCTGATAGCATCCGGAGGAGGAACATCCAAGATATTGTCGCTGTAATCGAGAGGAGGCTCCTCGTCGTCGAAGGGGGGGAAACGCATTCTCTTGAACATTTTTCTGTCGCGCTTCTCCCGCCGCTGCATTAGCCAAATTGTTCCCCACTGCGAGATGTAGTGGGGGGGGATCACCCTCGGGGTGGAGGTGAGGAAGGTGATCGCGCCCGTGACGTGGTAAAGAACTGGCACCTCGCGGTACTCCTCCCAAGGCATGGGCATGTTTTCCAGTAGCTTGTAAACGCAGTGGGGCAAGTATTTAAGAGCTCCGAGGTAGACGCGTTTGTCCATGCTGGAGTGGAGTGGAGTGGAGTGGAGTGGAGTGGAGTGGAGTGGAGTGGAGTGGAGTGGAGTGGAGTGGAGTGGAGTGGAGTGGAGTGGAGTGGAGTGGAGTGG
>Ga0115555_1000607_pt1 | contig 24642 bp, 17 predicted proteins | sample COGITO_mtgs_1104_2_FD_87285 | JGI IMG/M metagenome (GOLD analysis project Ga0115555, IMG submission 87285) | Pelagic marine microbial communities from North Sea - COGITO_mtgs_110407 | ecosystem: Environmental > Aquatic > Marine > Epipelagic | place: Germany:Helgoland, sampling site Kabeltonne... | reverse complement strand
GGAAAGATGGCAAACGATGATAGTGATGACGAGATTGAACCCCTTACCACGCAGCAGAAGAATGCAGTTGCTGCGATTCTTGGCGTTCTTTTGCTCATAATTAGGTGAGTTGAGTCTTTAACACAGCCAGTACACAGACAACCCCAAAATTGACCTCCCCCCCCTACCTTGAATACAGTCCTTTTTTGTTGGGTTTTAGTTTTGGCACCATCGATCCTGGTTGGATGGCGCTTGACCACAACGCCAACACGAATGACATTGACGATAAGGAGCTCTATCACCAGGGGCGCCACTTCATTGGTCTGGGTCATCATTTTATCAAATTTCCCATGACTGCTGTGGATGTGACTCCCGAGGATTTAATTCCTGCTCGGACTGAGGACGGACTCGGCGTGTCTATGAAAATTGCCTACCAGTATCAACTCTCCGATAATATCGACCACGTTGTTGAGCTCTACAGGACCTTTGGCATGAATTATGAGGATGTTTTCTTCCAGCTGTCCCTCTCTTCCATGCGCGACGTGTGCGCTGGATTTAAAGGGTACGACCTTGTCAGTCAGCGCGAGGAGCTGGCTCAACAGATGAAGGACGATCTACATACCAGGCTGGCCGAGTATCATGCATCCATAGTATCCTACCAAGTGCTCTCAATCAGGTGGCCTAGTCAAATTGATGATGCTATTATGAAGATGATTGTCGCAATTGAAGACATTCAGACTGCCTTCGCTGAAAAGAACATCACACAAATCTCCGCTGAGACGAGTGTCATGGAGGCTGTCATCACTAGTGACACTGTTGTCATTGATGCTAACAAGACAGCAAAAATTCTGCTTGCTGGGAAGACCGCAGAGGCTGAGGTCATCAAGCTGGAGTCTGGGGCACAGGCGGAAGCCTTCGGGGCTGTGAAGGCGGCTTTTTCGAGCATGACCAGCGAGCAGCTCCTCGAATATGTCTATCTTGAGAATATTGTCGGCGGAGACATGGAAATCGCAAACATTGCCGTAAAAATCCCTGCCGAGATAAAGGCAGCGATGAATGGGGAGTAACAACTTAGCAAAATGGAACAATTTGGTTGTGATGAAAGCCAACTTTTAAGAAATAATGCCACGCAACAGTTACATATACACCATTAATACGCCATTTCCTCCCTCCCAGCCCCCACTACTTATCACCTTACAGTATAATAACGTAATAGCAACAACTCAATCTTCTCCTCCTTCTTTCTTTTCTTCCCATTCCTCTCCTTCCTCCTCTCCACCTTCCTCCTCTGTGCCCCCTTCTTCTTCTTCATCATCATCATCTTCTTCTACAGGTTCTGGCCAGGTAACAACAACATTCATTCCCATGGCATCACTCAGAGTCCTCGGAACCCTCGGCACCTCCACTCCTCCTACCTCCTTCTGCTCCACAGTGGATCTCACATTCTCCGTGAAGATGTATTGGTAAAGCTTGTAGTTACGAAAGTAGTGGTTTGTTGCATGGTCTACGATGGCTGCCGCGTCTGCCTCGTTAAAGACGCCGATGCTGTAGGGAGGCCTCTCGACACTGTGCCTCATGAGCATATCCTCAAAACGTTTGTAGCTCTTGGTCATGCTGTCACTCGAGCTTCTTTGTGATGAACAGTCATGGTCTATAACTGACTTCATAAGGGACAAAAACGTCGATACTTTGTTAGCGGGGAGGCCGTGGTCCTTACAGAAAGCGTAGTTGTAGAAGAAATAGTCAATAATCAGATCCGCCTTGCTGTCTCCTGACTCCGTCGGGGGTTCAAGACAAAGATTGTCGGCAAGCAGTCTAAATCAGGTACGGAGTGTTAGGGTTAGGTTAGAAATGGAAGCAAGAGGCGAGGGAGATACCCAATTTTACCCTACCCCCCCCCCCCAATTGCGATAACAGCAGGCAAAACAACACCAACAACAACAGTCTTTAGAGCCCATAACAATGTACCTGCGACATTCAGCCGGCTCAAAAGCATCAGCAAGCTTGTTTATTTGAGCCTCGCTCAATTCTTTCCACAAAAGGAAGTCCATTATTGCGTTCTTTTGCCTAAGAGTTATCCTTTTCAATTTTCTGCTGTAGCTCAGCAACCACAGTTAATTTGCTGAAATCTGAAATCTCTCCCGTGCTTACTGCTTTACCATTCACTCCAAAGTCTATTCTGACTTTGGGATCGAGGGAATAATATTTGGTGTTTTGCCTTTTTGTGTATAATAATGAACAAGCAGTACAAGGAAGTACTATCTCAAAACGCCATTTTTACAACAATTATTAACCCTTCCCCTTCACCTTCACCGAAGTGACACTGACAAATACAGCAGCCATCGAAACCTCGGTATCGATATCAAGATCTCACAAAGCAACATTCTGATGAATTATCTGATGACTCTCGCATTGTAAGCTTTCCTGAATATGTCAATGCCGCACTCTCCATTTTCGTCGCAAACTTCATCGTAGCACTCTTCCATTTCTTCAGTACTCAAATCATATCCACACCCTTTGAACATGCTGAAGATATATTCCTTACTCCTGGGTTTCAGGAACTCCTCGTCCTCAACACCCAAGGCAGCAAACTGGCTTGGATGGAGCAGGTACCTTGCATTCACGTCATCGCCATAGTTTTGGTTGTCTGCGACGCTCCTCCTGGCGTATTTTGGTATGTCACTCCGAACGCTAGGGCACCCGAATCTCCTGGTCTCAGTTGTTGCGTTTCTGAAGCCAGGAGTCTTGGTGGTGCCAAGATCATCATCGGGGGCCTGCTCGTCTAGGCTGTAAGCTCCCTCAACACAATTCCTGGCATCCCATTCTTCTTTACCCCTCCTGACGGCTGCTTTCCCAAAAACATGATCCTTGGGAAGTGGCAGTCCGTGACCTAAATTCCTGGCACGTCCAAGTAAATCCTTCATTGCCTGGAAGTCATCGTACTTTTTGCTTGTCACTGTCTTGTAAGGAGAATCTCCAACTCCATGCAAGACGTCGTAAACGGCCTGCGACATACCACCCAAAGCAATGTCCTTTCCCTTGTCTCCAAATGTAACCGTCTTGAGGTCCACATCCCAGTTGTAATTTCTCCTCTTCTGCACTCCAGGGGGGTAACTTCCGTGACTCTTGACATAAAGCGCTTCCCTCTCTTTCTCCTCCTCAGTGAGTTCAGACATCTCCAGCACTTCTTGGGCCTTCATACCCTTTTCCGATTTTATACCGTGCCGAAACAGCGGATCGTTAGCGATGACGCTGGGCATGGTGTGGCCCCTGTTATAAGACTTGCCAAGAGGTTCACGGGCCACGCTCTTAAAGCTCTTCTCCAGCACAGCGTTCTTGGTCCGCTGAAATTCAGTGTCCCCCTCAGGATTCTTCCAAACGTCTTCTACGTGATCGCTCTCTGCGCTTGTACCGTTTCCGAAAATTTTGTTGGGGTCCACACCATCACTAAAATCGTCCTGTGAAAATGTTTGAGGAGGGTGTTGGGCTGGTTAGACAGTGACAAAAGGGGTTCTTCGCTTGCAGCAAAATTGCGCATCTTTCCCAAAACGAATGATATCAACGTTGTTAGCCTCACCTGCATGCCTGGGTGAATGCACCTCTTCCCTGGCTCGATAAAGTTGCTCTTTCTCCACTTTCGGATGTGGGGAGGTGTTGGTGGGGGAGAAGCTGCATGGGGGTTGACACAAGAGCTTGCGCTCTCCAAACTCAGGTGAGGATTGACCGCTCCAGCGATGGAGGGGGCATCACCGCCACCCTGATTGTAGATCATGGGGAGCGGTGGGTTTGTGGTTCAGTTTTTGGTTTGCGTTTTTGGTTCGGTTACTGGAGTTTGCGAGACCAGGTCGAAATTGATTGAATTTAAAGGACCACTCGTCTAAAGCAAGTATATTGTTGAGAGAGAGATGGGTAAGGCTTTTTCTAAGCCAATTTTCCTTCCTTTACTTTGTTTGTTTTTGTATGGGGAGTTAACGACGGATTTTCACCAGCCCCCTTCGAACAACATACAATGCAATTTGTCTCCTTTTTCCATCTTGCACCTTAAGACCACAGCCTCACTTATCTCCAATTCTTCGCTGCTGCAGAAATTAGATAGCTTTGCCTCACTTTATCTCCCATTTAAAAACACCATGGCTGAGGATCGTTCTTCTTCTGAATCAAGTCGGAGTTATCGTGGGAGCTACAGGGGGTTGGCCCACATGTTCGGGTCTACATCTCCGAAATCTGGAATGTTAAGCAGTACATATGAGAAAGCTTCAAGTATTCTCGCTAGCGGTGACAAAAAAGGTGAACATACCCACAAGCTCAAACTCAGTGAAAATGATCGGGTTCACAAGGAGGCCCCCGGGATTGTGGGCTATTGTAACTCGGTCCCCTTCCTGCACAATCTCGGAAAGCAAGTTCGACAACCATACGTCCAAGGGCTGACTTTTATGTCTGTCATGTGGGCTCTTTTTGCGCAGGATATATGCTTTGGGTGGGTTGACAAGGAGTACGATGTTGTCTTTTACTGGTTGACAGTACTTGTTTTTGCTATTCTTTTCTCGGAGATGATTATCCACATTTTCTTAACTCGCGACTACTTCGCCAGTTACCTTTTCATGATCGACTTGATAGGCACAATCATCCTCATCCCAGAGATTGTCATTTATGCTACGAGTGATGAAAGCTTCACTAATGATGATCAAGGAAGTGGAATCTTGTCTGTTGCTCGTGCCGGTCGTGTTGCGCGGACAAGCGCTATGCTAAGAGTAGGGCGCATTGCCAAGGTTTTTCGCGTGATTCGGACAGCCAGAGCAGTACAATGCATCTTGCTGGTTTATGGAATTTTAGAGAACAGGAAAAAAAGGAAAACTAAGGAGAAAAAGCGGAAAAAATATTTGGCAAAGAAGCAGGCAGCGATAGACGCGGGGATGATTGTTGACGTGGATGAGCCATCAGTAAACGAGAATCTCAATCGGACGAGAGAAAGAAACCACGACAGGGAGGATGACACTGATCACGAGACAGAACTAGACAGGTAAGTGGGTGGAATGGGGGGGGGGGGGCCTGTTCCAAATTTTGCCCTGGGGGGCGGGCGGCCCCCTTTGATATATTTTTTCGGCTTTTGATTTAACGAAACGTGACTACATATCCTCTCGCGCATCAGCAAACCCTCTATTTTCGGGCTCAGATACGCCAATCTTGTGTCCCAGCGTGTTGTGATTGGAGTCTTAATAATTTTGGCTGTGGTACCTCAGTTAGATGTTCCGCAGTACGACGAATCTCGGGAAAAATCAATAGACTTTCTCCACATGTGGCAATCATCTTGCCATGGCGACTCTAACCCCAATGAAAGTTTTTGTGTAAATGCTCAGTCTGAAGCCGCCAGGGTTTTCATTAACGATTTTGAAGATTGTCTCTATTTTGAGAACTTTGGGGTAGTAATGAAAGACGACCCATTGAAGCAAGTGCGGAGGAAAAGTATAATGACTAGATACGTGGTCACTACCGAGAAAGGCACTATAAGTGCTATTTTTGATGACCAGGACATTGAGACTGAGATCCGGGTGATGAATATTATACTGACAATATTTGTTGTTTTCATCTTTGGTATTGGATCATGGGTATTTAATAATGACGCAAAGCACATGATAATTCAGCCAATCGAACGTTTAACTGGTCTGATCAAGAAGCTTGCGGGGATGGTGTTCATGTTGTCAGCAGAGGATAATGCCGACAGCCCAAATATGGGAAATGAGATGGAATTTATCGATTCTATTGCGAGCAAAATGAGCGATGTTTTCGACACCAAAAGCTCGAAGGAGGATGCCACACTCAAGCGGCGCAATAGCAACATGGGCCCATTTGATAAGGTCTTTCCCGACGGTCAAGATCCTAACAATCTCTCGGGCAAAGACGGCGCTGTAGCTGTGGAGGAGGCAGAAATGGGTTCCATACCCTCGGAAGAGGCAGAAATTCAGGCTTTGTTGGACTCACGCGCAGAGCTCAAGGATCTTTTCAGTGCGCTGCAGAACGAGAAGGCGCGCTCTTACTTTCGCCTATTTTTGTCTCGAGAATTCAATGTGGAAAACATTGCCTTTTGGGAGGCCGTCTACGACTTTAAGACTCAGTTCTTCAAGCGCGCCAAGTTTATTTACACGACATATATCAGTCAAGCGGGGATGAGCCAGGTCAACATACCAGCAAAAATGCGGCGAGACATCAAGGATAGTCTCCTTGTGGACGAAAATGAAACAGACTTTTCCATCCATATCTTTAGCGAGGCACAAGAAGAGATTTACAAGCTGATGCAGCGCGACCCTTTCCCGCGGTTTCTTAAAAGCGATCTTGCTATCACTTACGCGAGGATAGCGAAGGTGAATGATACAGAAAAGCCGGCGGGGGAGAAAAACAATGATACAGATGATCTTCCTCCCATCAGTGCAATGACTTCTTATAAGAGCAGTTTTCGCCGTAGATCGAGTGCTAGGCCAACCCCTCAAATGGAGATTCTAGCCACTTTCCCCGAGACCGAGAATAAAAAGAAAGATGTGGTTTTGCCGGTGAAAGAAATCGAAGGGAAAAGCGAGACTGAAGCAGAAGCAAAACCAACAACAACTCCCTAGTGCGAAAATACTAATGCGAAAATACTAAAACAATAACAAGGGGTTACATTTAGCTAGCGTATAGCAACACTTGGCAACATATAATTAAACATTCTATCACAAGACTCTAGTGTCCTGCACCACCTCAGTCGTCCATGTACAAGACACTTATTTTCATCTTCTTGGCGAAGTTGTCGAAAACACCTGGCTTGGATTTTCCCCCGTCCTCTTCTCCCTGCCCTCCCTCATCCTGCTGCTTCCGGTACATTCTGGCGGCCGCAAGAACCGTGTCCACAAAGTTGCTAGCAGTGGTCTTGTCGCCATGCAAAGCCCTCAACATGACCTGGACAGCCACATACTCTCTGGTGCTGAAAATCAAATTTTTAGCCTTCAAGAGCCCGATAAGTATCTGTGCGTCTTCCAAGTCCTTGTGAAACTTGTCATGCAGCTCCTTCTCATTTTCAGTGACTGTGCTATCAGTGCGGCTGCTGTCTCGAAAAGAATTTGAGCCATACGATGACACGGGGGATTTCGCTTCCTGCCGAACTGATTCGGCTTTTGCCAAGGTCATCCTTCTATGCCTTTCAACCTCAGCCTCCAGAACTTTTTCCTCCTCGGCCATGATTTGTCCCTCAGTGATCTCGTCCTCATCAAGCCCTATCAAATTACCGAAAGCTCTCTTGGTCAACCTGAATAGCACGTCCTTGAAATAGCACTTCCTCAGCCGCTCCTTTGGAAAGACATAAATGGGAATTTCCGTTTCCCAGTACAAGGACCTCAGCTGCGCCTCGGTTCCGCCGCGACCAAGCCCCAGGGGTGGTTCCAGCGCGTACATGAGAAGACTCATCTGCTTTATACTGATAAACTGGGTGGCGTCGGGATCATACACAGCCCACAAATTTACGAAAATCTCCATCTCGTCACCAAAGTCAACCTTGCGTTCACCGAGCTCATTCTCATTCTGAACTACATTGAAATTCTCTAAAAGGACGGCGATAAATAGATTGATGCTGATGTATTGACAGACTATGATGAAGGAGTAGTAGTACATGCTCGTGAGAAATTTGCTGTCAAATTGATTGTCCCTGGCGCAGTCCCTCATGAGGTGCTGCCAATTTTCTCCTGTGCTAATCCGAAACAATGTCATAAAGGCAACTCCGAAGCTCCGAAAGTTGGCGTACTTGTTTATCCCTTCGTCTTGGTCACCTACGAACACACCCATTCCCCCTGTCTCCTCATCGACCATGTTACGGTTGTATTTCGTCTCTGCAAACATGTGTATTCCAAGTATTGCATAGACGAAATAAATCATCAACAGAATCGCTCCGATGTTGTAAATGCTTGGAAGAGAGTACACGAGCACCTTGAGCAAGCTTCTGAATGTGCTGCTAGGTCCAAGGAGCCTCAATAATCTGCTCACCCTGAAAACTCGAAAAATCCTTAGTATGAGCAGCACACTCGTGTCGTCTGTTTCTGACAGAATAATTTCAACAATACTTCCAAACACCAAAAAGAAGTCAAAACAGCTGGCCCATCTAGTAAAATAAGCTCGCGGACCGTCTCCAACTATCTTCAGCACCGCTTCCACACCAAAAAGGACTGTAAAAAGTCGGTTTATCCTCTCCAAAAAGGTCTCGAAAGTGTCGTCCATTTCACGGTGTTCAAGGCTCATCGTGACAACGGAGGCTAAGATGAGCAACATGACCAGAGTGCCAAATATTCTACTTCGGGTGATGTGGTAGCATTTTTTCCTGATGTAGTTCGTGGGAGGTCGAGGAACAACCTTGGCGTTCGAGAACAGAACGTTTTTCTGCGTTTCTATCCACGCGTGCTGCTCCTCCGTCATGAGATTACTCTTCCCCACTGCCGATTGCTGCCTAAAGTGGTCGCACAGGACTCCAATAAACAACCCTAGGCCAAGAAAGTTGGCCAAAGCAATGAAGATGACGAAGAATAACATTCCTTCCTTCATATAAAATAACTTGGGAGCACGATCGAAATCTGTTGAGGACATGGCGTTCTCGGCAATTGGATACCAACCCTCCAGCGACGAGACTACAAACAGCGTTTGAAAGCTCTTTGTGATATTATCAAAGTTGTAGTAAGAGTTTACCCACGCAAGCGTGTAATTTGTGCCCTCGTCGTTGACCATAAAACCAGGATCCTCACAAAACTTTTTGTCCATCGCACTAACGTTGGCGGTCGGCAAAAGATAGGTGTCGTTATTCTCATTGACAAAACTGTTGCTGTAATCAATCGACTCGATGCTGCACCGAAAGAATTGTCCACCAAAGAGACCCATACCGAGGATGGCAAATACTCCAAATATCAAGAACAAGAGAACAGCCACATTCAAGACAGCCATGAAACTCCCCATAATGGCGGACACAACAGTTCTCATATTTCGGTTACGTTTGATTGTCTTCAGCGGGCGCAGCACACGCAACATACGCAAAACTTTCAAGAAACTAAGATTTCCATCATGGTCCATAGAACTCAAAATCCAGTCCAACAAGCTGCTAGTAACGATAATGAAGTCCAGCACGTTCCAGGCGTCCCTCAAATAGCTGTTGGGGACCAAGCAGAATCCAAGCGCTGTTATTTTAATCAACATTTCCAGGGTAAAGGCGACGGCAAAAAAATGGTCCATACTCTGAAGTGATGTACTTAGATCTTCGGGAATATCCGGGTTCTCGAACGCGAGAGAGATAGAGCTCACAATGATACAAAACAGGATGACGAAATTAAACACCGAAGTGTACATCAGCTCGTGGCAAAAGATGCGGACCTTGTTGTGCGGGGAGAGGAACATGCACGTTGTTCCCTGGAGGTCCAAATAACCCTCGTCTTTCATGAGAGTTAGTCGCGCCTCCTCGAACAATATCTGGTGTTCCATGTGAGCCTTGTCACCGCTTGAGGCAACAGCGCGGAGGCTATTCTGGAGGTTCTCGCTGTCTACATCGTCGTTGGCACCGAAGCTATTGCGCTGTGCATTTTTCTTGAGGTTCTTGATTTTGTCTTTGTGTTTTAAATGAAAGTTGAGGAACTTGTAGAAATGCAGCGCCTTAGCGAAGGAAGATTCGACCGAGCGGAAAAAGACCTGAACCTTCTCCCGGAATATATCGTCCTCACGTACTTCCGCCTCCTCTTTTGACCCGCAAATCTTGGTGTCTGTAGATGTGACGGTATTCTCGGTATATGCACGATCATGGGAGATGCTACTTGTCCTTGTCACTTTCTCCTCACTAACATCCGATTTTTTCTGAATTAAGGGGTTCGTAACGTGAAGTGATTTCACCTTCATTACAACACTAGAACGGTTCAATTTTCTCAACTGGTCCTTGAGATCCCCCTCGCTATCGCGCCGAGCTCTCGGACTCTTTTTTACTTTGCTATTTTGAGCAAGCTCGAGTTCCAACTCCAAGTTGTGTACCTCATCCGCTTCAGCCACTGCCTGCATTCTCTTCTTCATAGACACCTTCTCAAAGCTACGAATAAGAATGGCAAGGAACAGGTTCAAGAGCATGAAGTTGCCAACTATAATCCACAAGAGAAAGAAGATGACACTCCACCAACGAGCCGGAGTGCAGTAAACAGCTTTCAAGGCTATTCCCGGCCAGTCATCGAGCGTCAAAACCCGAAATACTGCCAGAAAGCTGTGAAATATCGAGTCGAAGTTATCTACCCCAAAGTTTAGGTGCTCAAAGTATTCGACGTCCATACGATTTTCATCGCACTGGTTCTCGGTATATTTACCACCATAAAGCTGCATACCAGTCAGGCAAAAAATGAAGAGTGATATCGAAAGGAGGAGCAGAAAAAGTAAGTAGTCCTCTGCTGCTTGCTCGAACACCGACAGAATCTCCTGTACGCTGTTCAAGAACTTCATGGCCTTGGCAACTCGCAGGGCCCGGAAAACTCGAAGGGCGCGTAGGCTACTGGCCTCTCCTAGCTCATCGCCAACTTTCCCACCAAGCGATATGAATTCTGTAAGAGACGCCAAGACTATAATGCAATCAAAGCGGTTCCAATTCTCGGAGAAGTAGCGAGACAAACCAAGCCCAAACCATTTGAGGACCATCTCAACGGCAAAAATGATGGTAAACACTTTGTTCAAAAGACCGAGGAGCTCTACGTATTCCGTGTCATCGCGAATCTGTGGAGAATCGAGCCCGAGCACTATGGTATTTAGGATAATTATGAGGAAGATAAACCCCTCAAAGATGGGGTTCCGGACGAGAACATAGGCCGCAAGGTGAAGGGAGTTCGAAGGTTTATTACGCTCGTAGTCGTCTGCGTGAGCACCGGAAGTGCGCAGACTCATGCCAACCGCTGAAGACCGCTTGTGTTTTTCCAGTTTCTTCTTAATTGCGGCAACGGTGTCATCGGAGGAGATTGAGGGCGACGTCTCTTTATTGTCGGGATCGTTCTCGGGTTGGAGGTGAATCGCCTGGCTACTACTATCAGATGTTGGCAGCGGCGTTGGGGGACGACGTGTCGAAGAGGCGGGGGATGAGAGACGACGTCTCGATAAAACGGGCGACGAAGATGGGAGGGTAAAGCCAGTTGGCGAGTCGTTCATCTCCCGGTTGAATCTTACATCGCTCTGTGTGCGAAGACCACGTTGCACCGTTGGGAAGCTACCACCACCCCCGGCATCAGCGCCGTTAACGTGCTGGCTGCGGAGATGAACATCGAATGTGGCCTCGTGCTGTTCTTCTAGCAGGTCGTCAACGGAGAGAGACTCGTCATTCGGTTTTCCGCTTTTCAAATTGAGGTCGATATTCATTAACTCAATATGATTGTCGTTGTCGTTGTCGTTGTCGTTGTCGTTGTCGTTGTCGTTGTCGTTATCGTTGTCGTTGTCGTTGTGGAGCTTAGAATTTCTCCTCGAACCTTGCTCAGATCTGGGAGCAGGGAGATCGAGCGTCATCTCGGCGGCCTCATGTCCTTGACGAGCTTTCTCGTACTCATTCGTCAGCACAGTTATAGCTAGGTTCAGAAGCCAGAATCCTCCTACTAATATCGTAAAGCCAAGAAAAATCCCCACTCCAGGCTTGTCTCGGTCTTGAAGCCTATATAGGACGTTCTCTGCCCAGCCCTCCAGCGTAACTACAGTGAAAAGGGTAAACACCGACGCAAATACATTATCAAAGCTCGCGAGGTGACCGTCAGACTCGTCGCCATACTCCAACGTTTTGTCATGGAAGAAACGAAGTGTCCCATTGAAAAAGTTGGTTGCAAAGATAGCCATGAGGAAAATGAAGGTTAGCATGAGAGCCATAGCCTTTCCCATTGGGAGAAAAGCGTTTTGGAGGGCCTCAATCATAGAAGCAAGCTTGGGAAGAGAAGAGATGGTCTTCAGCGGCCGAAGAACCCTCACCACACGAAGAACAACTAGGCTGTTCTCCTTCTCTTCTGAATCACTTTTTGTCAAAGCAATGTAAATTACATAGAGTTCATCAGCGATTGCGCTCACAACAACGAGGAAGTCTAACCAATTCCATTTTGACTTGAAGTAACCTGACTCTTTAGAGAAGCCGAGAGCGAACATCTTGATCATCATCTCAAGTGTGAAAAAGCCTACAAAAATACGCTCTGTGACGACAAAAAAAAAGGACGGGTCCTTGGTGGGGTCTAAGTAGGCCATCTCTAGGGTGTTCAAGCAGATAACAAACAGAATAAAGCCGTCGAAATAACGACTTTTCACTAGATACAGGGAGAGGGAATGGAGCCACCGGTTGAGAGTTGCTCCCGTTTTTTTGGCCTTACGTCGCTTGCGCCCGGGCTTCTTCTTTTTTGCCTCGAACTGTCGAAGAATTTCGGAGCGAGCATTGCCTTCGTCGTAGTGAGTCGAGGGGGAACCCAGGGTGATTCCAGATCCAGCAGGGTCTTCATCTATACTAGATGAAGAAAGGGCTCTGCACTTCTGTGGCTTGTCATCCATTCTGCGAAAAAAAAAGAAAAAGACTAGGGATTCAGTGCAAAGCTGATATAAGGGAAGATGCAGGGTTCCATTTAGGAGTTAAACCATTTAGGAGTTAAACCTCTAAGAGAAGAAGATAAGGGGTGTGGGAAATTTTCGATGTTTTTTTTTTCGGTTTTTTTTGTGGTAGGAATTTATTGATACATAAACCCCAAAATAGTTCTGTCGTATGCGTTGCACTTTGCTCACAGTCACCGTGATTGTGGGTATCCTGGTATCCTGTTACGGGGCTGATTGTGGGGGATGCTTTTGTGCTCCTGGGAATGGAACCTGTCCGGACTGGGTGCCCAAATCAGACTACACAGCGTCAGAAATAGAGGCATTCACTGCAAAAAGAATGATAAACCCCGCTTATACACTAGACTGCAACCCCTATCATGGTTCCAACTGCAATACCTCCCCTGAGCTTGAAGTTGACACTGAGGGTGCTGTCTGTGCTTTCAAATACTCTAACTCCTCCACCTGTGACGAATACACAATGAAAACATATTCAAGTGAAACGAAAGCGACCGAAGATGGCGCCTACGTTACCCACACTCACGCGTGTGGTCTGTGCAGTACAGCCCAAGATTTAGCAGTATATTTGAAAATACCGGATATGACGAAGGCTGGAAAAAAGTGTGCAGAGGAGGCTTTGATTTCAGAGGAATGGGGATTGTCGTGCTACAAAGACTTAGGATACTCTGATGCTTGTGCTACCATTTGGAATTACGACGGCATGTACGATTCTGAAAAGTGCAAGTGGACTTGCATAAAGAATCTTTTCGCAGACAACAACGGGCCACCGCCAGAGTGTGCGCTAAATCCCTGCCTTCAGTGCGATGAAGACGAGGCCGGACCTATTTTTCAGCAGTTTGCGAGGAGGACTAGGAGAAGGAGCGGAATCACAAGCGCCATAATCAGGGGTTGCGATGAGTTTGCACAGATTACTCACGTGCCGTGTCCTCCTCAGGACTGCTGATCTATCCTCAGCAGTCCTGTCATATTTCAACCTGTTTGGAAAGCGCTCGCTATGATTTTTACTTTCTGCGAAGTTGTAAACTTTAAGAAATAATAATAACAAGTGTGTTTGTTGTAGGTAGCAAGTTGCAACAGTTTATTATACACACAAGTAGCAGTAATTCAGTCGTTTCACTTTCAAGTCAATCATCAAATCAACCTATCAGTTCAATCACACCGGCCTCAACATATCCCTTAATCTTCTCGTATCTCGCGATTAAAATGTCGCTTTTCTGAAAGGTTGCTTCCATCTCAGACAGCGATTCCCCAAGTAACTCCCTGACGAATAGCTCTCCTTCAGAAATAACCCGCGCAAATACATACTTTTTGAGGTCTGGAATCTCTGTCATCTCTTTGGCATCCAGATTTTTGAGGTCATTATATTCTGGCATGTACTTGAGCACGCTCTCTGTAAAGTGCATGTCAAACACATCCACGTAGCGGTCGCAGAACACCTTCTCAGCCGGGGACATCCTGTCCCCGTAGCCGGCAGAGTAGTGCAGAGGGTGGGAAGTGATCTTCTTAAGTCGCAAACGGAGATAAGACAATAACACAAAGCGGAAACGGTCCACATCCATCTGGAGAAGGGTCGAAGTCAGTGCAGCCTTTTGAGAGCGAGCGTAAGACGACTTCTGATCAATCAAATCTGTTATTTTTTGCGTATTGTGATTTTTTGCGTTAACAGTGGTGTGGGGGGGTTTAAGACACACTAAACTTCAATTTTCTCGCACTGAACCGGCCGCTCAGTATCAGTAACTCACCCTGTTGAAATTTCAGCAATTCCTCGATCTCGCTCACGATCTCTAATCCAAATGGAAGCAGCTCTGGCGAGTTCTCCTCTGTCAACCAGAGGCTTGTCAGTCTCGTAAAATATGTCCTGTTTTCCCCAACAGCAGCAGAGGTATCTTGGTCACCAAATTCGTCTTCAATTACGTGATTTTGGGGTTCATCGGGATACTCGGTGGCAGGTTCGGAAGCTGTGCTTCTCTTGTTTGCAAGGAGGGCATCTATCTCATTGAAGTCCGCCATGGCGGGAGGGGAGCGTTAGGGGGTTAAACGATCTAAACGAGATTAACTCAAGGATTTGAACCTTTACAATTACTGTGTAACACGGGTGTAGCTTTAAAATAGTAAATTTCGATGATGTGAATGGAGATGGCCACTTGCCGAGAGGGGGGGACCTTAAAAAATAATTGCAAAGCATTTGCGTACCCCACAAGCTTTCGTCGCTTTTGTCACTTGCGCCCCTGATATCCCCCCTATCCCTCTGACAGCAGAGCTCTCTCGGATTCCACGAGGAATCCCAATCTCATCTCTGAAACCTCCTTTTTTCCAGGAAACAAGATGACAGATCGTCCTTGGCTTGTCAAGAGCCCTCCATCGCTCTTCTCCCACATAAGCTCACTTCCCGACGGCACAACATTCGGAACATTGACTTTCAAAAAGAAGCCGGCGTCAGACCCTCAAAAGAAGAAGCAGCAGGGGCAAAAGAAACGAAAGAATGAGTTTTTGCTTTCTGTGGATACTTGGGGCAGTGGTACTAGGCGGTACAAGCTTAACGGCATCACCGACACGAGCATACCAGCGATGCATATCTTTGGCCCTTCTGAGGGTAACAACACAGTCCATCAAATTCACGGAACTGTGGTAAGATTGGGTGCATTCGAGCCAGACAATGAGTCCAAAGATATGGGTGGTTATATGGCTGAAGTAGGAGCCCGGAATAGGATTTTTGAGGAGAACAGAGGTAACATCGTCCGAAGTGAGAGGGGGGCGGTAGAAGATGACAAGAGGATGATCGAAAGCAGGATGGGTGACACCGCTTTCAACCTTCAGAAGCTTTCCAAACGCAACAATGATACAGTCGTCACTGGTGTCAGTGGTGATGGCGGCAACGGCGCCACCAACGGTAAGACGTCAAAAAAGAGTGGGGCAAAATTCACCGGTGATGCCTCCCTTCCGACTCTGACAAAGGCAGACTGTATGAACTTTGTCTTCAATCTCTATCAAATTGCGCTTGAGAACGTCGCAAGACTGGAAGATGACCTTGCTTCATCAGAGGTGGGTGTGGAGCTCACCCCGGCACAGAAAGGATATTTCACTTTTAACGAGGTATGCGGGGAAATTGGAAGGCAGTGGAATGTCGGTGAGGGGGGGCAGAGAGTTGTCAGGGAAGTACTGCAAGAGATTGCTGAGCTGCATAGCTCAGGAAAGTTCCGGGGGAGATGGGGTTTGAAGAATAGGGCTAAATAAGTCGGGCATAATTAACAATGTGCGCAAAAACACGTAGATAGGCTTAAAATATTGGCACCACTTTTGCTTTGCTACATGTTATTATTGTGTTGTGTTCATTGTTATTCTTATTCATCAAGACACTCCTCAAGGTCATCATCGTCGCCTTCATCGAAGGCCAGATTCCAACGAACGGCTCGGATCTTTCGCATCTCTCGCCTCCTGGCACGATATTCCACAACCTTGTCAAGGGTAAGTGATGCCTTTTCAAGCAAGATACTGCGAAAGGTGTGTGTGGTGGTTTGAATCGGCTGTGGAGATATGGGTTGTTCAAACATTGAGGGCAACATTCGTTCCATGGGCGGCACTACTCGCTTCATTATGGGTCCTCCTCTCTCGAAGTGTTGGACCTGTTGTTTGGGAATTCCTGCGCGCTCCACAGTACCGAACAAAATTAGGTAAACAGCAATCGCTACCCCCCCCCACATGAAAACCCTCCGTATTACGCTCCCCTTCTTCCCCCGAATTCTCCTCCGTTTGACCACCACTTGCAGACCCATTCCAACACCACTGACAACTCTTATTGTTCGGACAAAAGCAGGGGTCAAAACGAAGAGAAACGCGGAGAAGTATATACTCCAGACAACTCGTAGATCAATGTACAGATGACTAAGCGCGCTGCAGATTATGAAGATAGCGAATCCTGCGGTCTTGGTCGCCTCTCTTCCATCAATCACATCGTTCAAATCTCCCGCAACCATTACCAAGTCGTGAAGGAGGTTCTGCAAATTATCCAACCCCGCATTTCCAACCAATTTGCCAATGAAGTTGATAAAGGAGTTTAGTTCTGCATTTTTTTCAGCAATTTTTTCGTGGTCATTGCGTTTGTCATGGGTTCTTTCCTTGTTGCCCACAACTTCGTTGCGCGGAACTTTGGAGAGGTTGAGGCTCTTCTTTATCATTTTGGAGCTACTTTTGCTACTAGTCGAAATCACATTCTGTAGCAATTTGTAAAGAAAGTAACAGTGCAACGCCAAAATTCCCTTGCGACCGAAAGCAACGATACAGACACCAAAAAGGTGGTACGAAAAAAACCGACGGAGGCGTTTAAACTGAGAATCTTCGTCACCAACGATAGGCTTGAACTTCATAGCATCCATAAAGTCGTCAATTTTTTTCAACCAACGGTCCATCTGGGCTTTCAGAGCGTCAGCATAAAAGATTGTCCGTCGGGGCTCAAACTTTTCCATGATCGTGGCCGGAATCGCTGGCTTGGATAAATGAGACAATAAATCTGTGAACGAACGAAATCGGGCGAGATAAATGCTTGTTTAGTGAGCGCCGCCGTGGAAGCAAGTAGTGCAATTAGCACACGTATTTTACCCATCATCGTTTCCACTCACCTCCCATTTCGCTCACTGACATCCGTATTCTGCAGTGAATCTTAGGTTCAGAGGTGGCTTGCTTATTGCCAACGATATTGGAGATGAATTGGGGGGAGTGAAAATCGTCTGGGTTCGGAAGAATCACTGTTCCATTACTGACAGCGTTCAGACCGCTGCGCAGAATCTTCAACGGTGATTTAATGGTCGATTTACCAAACCGCACGAGGTCGCGAGCCGAATTTGCCACGACCTCGATTGTTTTTTTCACATCGTTTTCATTTCCGTCAGCGCCAATTTCGTTATCCTCCCCCCCTTCTTCATCCTCAATGCTCACGATCTCGCCCTTAGCCGGGTCGGGTGAGCTCCATTTCCGGCCAACCTCCGGATCGCTCGAAAGACGGTTCGGCTTTCTTTGCAGGGTGATCCAAAATTCCTCACCTTCAGTACTGTACTGTGCGCCTGTGTAATTACCGAGTTCCTTAACATCTATCTCAACACCCCCCAGAAGCCTCTCCACCCCCCCTAAAACGTCGCTGCTGTCTAGCACCTCGATTCTAACAACTGTCCCTCTCGTCCTGACGATGGGCAGCGTCATGACCCCCCCCCGGAATACAGGACAAAGTGTGCCCGAAACAGAGTCCGTGCGAAGTTCGAATCTATGTTCGCGTGCGAACTCGTAGAGATCCTGGGTCCGCTCGTCAATATCGTAACCGGTAATTGTCACGCGGCAGTAAGGGCAGGACTTGTTGTCCAGGGTCGTTGAGGGGAGGGCAATTGCCTCGACGCACGAGATCTTAAGAATACCGATGGCCAAAGTGGGAGGAGGAGCCCGGTGAGAGGGGGTGACGGCGACATCAGAAGTTTCTTCCGGTGCCTTCGACGACCGTTTTTGCGTGCGAGTTTTCTTCTTAAAATTAAACTTCACAACCGACTTCCAAAAATTCTGTAATTTGTCACCCTCTTCCTTGAGCTTGCGGTGGTTGAGCTGCTGCTGCGAGACTTTGTTGGGGGACAGCTTCATCGCTTGCTTGTTTCTATGTTTGTACATTTGTTCTACCACTTTGTGCTCGAGCTTCCAAAAGAGTCTTCTGAGAAACTCGAACACGTAGATCAGTACGGCAAGGACTAGGGAGCGGTCAATGTCAAAAAGGGGGTTGTTTTGGGCAAAGCCGCGCCGGGGATCGCCCCCGAGACGATCACACTCCTCGCTAACTAAACCCCATCCCATTCCATCCCCCCCCTCCCCCCCAAAGAGCCCCCCAACCCGACACTCATCGCTGAACTCCCCCCCACACCGATTGCACATCCTCTCCTCCTTGACGCTGGACAGCCTCCGCGTCTGCCCGTCGCCGGGAGAGAACAAAGTGAAGGAGCAGTTCGAGCAGATTTGCTTCGGACAACGGTTGCAGTGGTACGACCTGCTGAGGAGAGAGAATGCGGCGCCGCAGAGCTCGCACTTGGTGCTCACTTTAGACACGGACCGCGAGGGAGAGGAGAGCTGTCTTTTGAGTTTGAGGGGAGAGTGAGGGGCTGGAGAAAGGGGGGTGTTTGGCGACGTGAAAGTCACTCGCGGGCTCATGGGCACAAGCTTTGTGTGCCTCGAGGAGCGGCCCATTCTGATCTCGCATAACGCCTCCTCAAACACCTGGTGATTCGGGAAGCGAAAAGAAACCTTTTTGCAAACCTCCCTATCTTCATCGTAGACAATTATAGTGAAATAATGCGGTGACTCGTTGACGTTGACCGAGCTGCTGCTGAAGGAACTGTTCGCGTTTGAGTTTGAGCTGCTCGCCGATGGGGAGGAGTGGAAGTCTGACTCTTGATCAGCGAAAGTCAAGCCGAACATATCAAAGCTAGTGTCGCTGAAAATAAACGACCCGTTTGCGTTTGTGTTTGTGTCGGAAGAAATCGATGAGTTCAAATTGTTAGATTTAGACCCAATCATCGCACAGCTGCAAGGAACGCAGTGCACCTCAACCTTGTGTTTCTTCTTCGAGTGTGGTGACATCGGACTTGCCGACAATTGCTGATTGCTTCCCCTCAGCTCGACTGTTGTGAGTACCTCGCCATCGTCGTCGATCGTCGCGTTCTCCACCGTCAACATTCCCCTGGAAACACTTAACGTAACAGGGAGGGGGAGAGGGAAAAGGGAGTGCCTCGGGAGAGGGTGGAAAGACACTAACTCACAAGAATGTTTCACCGACATCGAATGCGCGTGCGGACGAGAGAATGAGCTGTTCATCGCTAGTGGGTCACCGTGGGGGCCTGAACTTTAGTCAAAGTAGAGAGGCAAAAAGAAGTGACAAATATTTAATTCTGGGTGGTGGTGGTGGCGGAGATAACTTGGGGTATTGAAAAGGAGAGATTGCGCGAACAAACGTGCAGTGCAGTGGGTGTCATTTTTTCGGACAAAATCATCCGCGTAATTACTCCTCAGTAGCTGATAATAGTGGACTAACAAGATTCGTCTCCTCCCCTTCGCTCTCCCTGGGTTCGCCAGGTTCGCTCTCTTCTCCCATCCCCCCTCCCCCCCCCCACAGTTCTCAATGCCTATACCCAGCAAAGACGTCTCGTCAACATTCCTGAAGCTTGACACCTTGGTATCGCCAGCATCCACCACCAGAACACTTCCTTCTACTGCACCAGTTTGCTTCTTCAACTCGTACTCTTCAGCGAACGGTGGCGTCGGTGTAGTGAAATCAGTGTCTTTAGACAATACATGTGCGAACGCGACTCCTGACACAGGTGTTAATGTAAGGTCTGTTCTGCATGAATATGGTGGCGGGAGCTACTCAGTTTTTTGTCAGAAAGACGGAACGGCGTCGATAATCGCCACGACGTTCGGGGAGAAGAAGGAAATTCCAGGAGGCGCGACTGTGGGAGCGAATGCCGTGTGCGTATTCCACGCCGACGGAAGTATAGATACTGTCATACCTCCCGTACCGGAGTATCGGTATGGGAATTTCGCTGTGCATGTGGAGGAATCTGAGGGTGGGGGGGAGAGGGTCGTCGTGTACTGCATCCGCGAGGACCACGGTGTCGACGGTAAAGCGTTGCCCAGTGAGGTGATCAACACTATTGTTAGATTTACCCTGCCCGCGAGCGCGAGGGGGTTCAACACCGCAGTGACCTTTGAAGTTATACAAGAAGGAGCTGATTTCTACTCCAGTCTTGATCTGTCTGGTGATGGGAGATATTTGTCATTCATAGAGTGGGATCATCCGAATATGCCTTGGGACTCGACTATGATCCGCGAGATCGATCTGACTACCATGTCCTCCACAATCGTCCACGGCAAGGAAGACAACCAAAAAAGCTCCAACACCCAGCCCAAATATAGTCCCGATAACACACTATATTTCCTCAGCGACGTTGACGACTCCAAGGGTTGCTATGATCTTTACAGTTTCGACCGTTCCCGCGGCACCTCCGACGTCCGTATCGCAATCGGTGAGGAGCTTGTAGCGCCTGGTGATGGATGGACAATTGGACTTAATTCCTATGGATTCGTCGGCGGGGGGAAGGGGAAGGTTGTTTCTTTGTGTAATTCTATGGGTGGTGACTGCTGTCTCGTCGTTCTGGATCTCCAATCGGGGGAAGTGACAAGAAAGACATTCGAAAAAATCGACAGCATGAGCGAGCTCGTGATCGGCGCCGACAACCGCGTCCTTTTCCTCGGGGGTTCGTACGTCTCACCGCCTTCTTTATGGAGCTACGACTTGACAGACTCTGACAGTTTATGCGAGGTATTTAAAAGCGCCCAGGACCTCGAAAAACTCGAGGAAGTTACCAAAGACTTCGTCAAGCCGACCCACATGTTCTACGGCGGCGAAGCTGACTCAAATTCAGGCGTGCATGCATACCTCTACACCCGTCCCCAATCCCCCTCCTCCCCCCTCCCCCCTCTTCTCGTAAAATGTCACGGCGGCCCCACTTCCTCCACGTCCACAACCTTCCGTCTCGACATCCAATACTGGACGACTCGTGGCTTTGCTGTCCTTGACGTCGACTACCGCGGTTCCTCAGGGTACGGAAAATTCTACCGTCGTGGGCTTCTTGGAAAACGATGGGGGAAAAGTGATGTTGATGACGTTTGTAATGGGGCCAAGTATCTTGTTGAGAAAGGTCTTGTTGATCCCCAGAGGATTGCTATCGATGGTGGTAGTGCCGGTGGGTATACTACATTATGCGCGCTGGTATTTCGTGATACGTTTACTGCTGGGTGTAGTAAATACGGTATTAGCGACCTCGCATCACTGTCGAAAGAGACCCACAAATTCGAGAGCTGCTACATGGATAAGCTCATCGGTAAACTCCCGGAAGACAAGGATATATTCGACGCAAGATGTCCTATCCTCCATCTTGAAAAACTTTCCTGCCCGGTTATTTTATTACAGGGTACGGACGATGTCGTCGTCCCACCAAATCAAGCTACTATGATGTTCCATGAATTGAGGAAGAAGAACATCGACTCGAACCTCGTTTTGTATAAGGGTGAGACGCATGGGTTCAGGAAGGCGGAGAATATTTGTCATGCGCTTGATGCAGAGTATTTGTTTTATCTCAAGACTTGGAAGATGGAACTGGATGGGAAGGACTATGGAGACGTTAAAATGCAGCTTAATGACCTCATTGAAATGTGAATGAGAGATATATTTTTGAAAAAAATAATTTAATTTGCCTTTCAAATACGCATTCTTCCAGTCCATTCTTTTAGGCCTTAAATAACCTCCCTAACAACCTGTCCAATCCTCCTCAGGTTCCTCCCAACAAAATTTCTCCCATCAAAGACTCTCCACCTCTCTTTTCTCCCGGTCTTTTCCTTGACATTCCATTTTCCAAACGTCTCAACAATGTCGTCGTCACAGTCATTCTCGAGAAAGAATTCGCCAGAGAAAGTCTTTGGTCCGTCAAGACCTTTGCGCGAGCGTAATATCCCCACCACCGACTTCGGCAACCACTCCCTAAATTCACTTCTCTTCCCATTTCTGCTCCCTTCATCACAATCAACTCTCCTCCCTTCCAACTCCAATAAACACATCCTATTCGGTCCATACCACCCCGGACATTCACCTAATCTCGAGTACTCAACTAGATTCTTCTCTTTCCTTATTCTTCTCCACCGTCTACCTCCTCTTCCTTCTCCTTGATCCTCGCCCTTGCGGAAAAAAACATACCTTTCCCTCGCCCCGAATTTATGTTTCCTATCCTTGCCAAACATGATAAGTTTCCTCCTTCCTTCTCCTCTTACATCATCTCCGCGCTGTTCCGCAAGTATCTCCCGAACTTTCGATCCGGCTTTCGAAGCGGAGAAAGGAGGGTAGAAACGGGAGAAAACAGAGAGGTTTATGTTTTCGTTATTGTCTGACGAACTTGTCGTAGTAGCAGTAGCAGAAGCAGTAGCTGTGACTGGTGGATTTACGTCTTGATCATTCCCATCACCCCCCCCACTAACACCATAATCAATCTTCCCAATAACATAACTCCCATCGCCAAAAACCGTGACCATGGCTCCTTTTCCCTCCCCTCCCCTTCCTCTATCAAAATACCCAGAAACCCCCTCCCACCCCACCCACCCATCTCCCTCTCCTAATTTTCTGACCTTCCCACCAGGTACGTGCTGGTAAGATTGGAGGACTGATCCAGAGGGGTCGGTATATGCGAAGATTTTACGCGATAAGTACACACGATTGACGATAGGGGACAGGAAAGAAGAGAGAATTTTCTTGGCTCCCACACAAGCAGAATTCACTTTGTCCGCACTCTCGTTCTCATCCTCGTTCTCATCCTCAGTCTTCGACTCCAGACATGATAAAGAAATCGACCTCACTACCTCAACTCCCTCAACACCACAAATCGTTGCACCAGTTATAGGGTTGGAGAGCCGGCCTTTGTAGATCCATCTGGCGACATTGTTTTTCTTGCCATTTTCCCCACTTCTTTTCTCGTTGACTGAATCAGACGAGGGCGGTAGACCACGTAAATAAGGCAATAATTTCGTCGTCGGATCTGAGACAGTGTAATGTATCGTGTCGTGACCGTTGAGGATGTTCCTTAAGAAAGACAAATTGCACCGAAATGTACCAACACCGCCGGAGGAGGAGGGGATGAGTATTGATAATATGTAGACAGTCATAGTGACGGAGCGGAAGGATAACATGGTTGGTGTCTGTCCAGGCTACCCTTCAAAAACCGTAAATGACGATTTTAGCGCGGGGGGAGGTTTTCCCCCCTGTTTTCTGTGAAAAAAAACAAACTTGAAAATCTGTACAGACACGGGTCCATTTTCTTGATATATTCCTACCTCGTGTTCAATAGATCAATATCATCATCAACCAAACCACATAATAAGAGTACAATCACCGTGCACTTGTGTACCCCTTCCTCTTCCTCTTCGGCGTCAAAATGACGAAACCCCTCCCTCCTCCATCTTCCCTCCCCCCCCACCTGCACTCGAACACTGCCCATTCCTACCCCCCGCTCATCCCCTCTTCCTCAATACCAGCAGCAAACAACAACGCCACATCATACCCCTGTATATTCACAGTCTACTCTCCGCTCACGAAAAAATTCCACGAATCCCTACTCCCTACTTCCTGTCTAATCCTGCCTCCTCCCTCATCGACGCTATCTTTCTTCAACCCCAGCACCGATGATACCAACAACAATAATGTGAAGCAGTACTCTCCAGAACCGGTACTGTCACTTAGTATTCATATTCCGGAGATAGATTTCACTTGTGTCGTGGCGGCGGGGGTCACAAATGTTTTCAAGAGATTTGCCTCCTCTGATAATCTTACCAGTAGCGGCGTTGATGACGGCGGGGATTGCAGTAGTGACAAGTATCGTGACAATGACAATGACAATGACAATGACGATAATGACCACGATAAATCACCGAGCATAAAAGGGACTGTACTCATAACATCCGGTCTCTCCCTCCCCCCCCGCACCTCCCTCTCTCCTCCAAAACCCCCCCTTCTCCTCCCCCCCATAGTCCTAAAATTTCGCTCCCTCTCCGTCCTCTCAAAATTCACAAACAAGATAAAACACCAAGGATCCAAAGGCCGTCGGGAGTACGAGGAAGCTCGCGCCGATCTCATGAGCGAATTCAGGGTACATCCTCCCCCTATCACCGACGAAGACGACGACAACGACGATGATGACGACGAAGACGACGGCAACGACAGCGGGAGCAAAAAAAATCAGAAGAAAAATCCAGCCTTGTCAAAATACCTTCTCCAGCTCTGCACCTCCCCTCTCTTCCGTTCTACGGTCCGGGACGTCGAGGAAGTAATTTGGGGGGACGGGGTGGAGGGGGCGGTTTGTAGAGAGGCGCTGGGGATTGGAATTGGGGACGGGAAGGAGGGGGATGGGATTGAGGGGGGTGGGGAGGCGGGGGAGGAGAAGGAGAAAGATGACAATGCCGCGAAGACTGACGTCGCCGTACGATCTTCATCCGAGCTCCCTCTTC
>Ga0115555_1000604_pt1 | contig 24672 bp, 19 predicted proteins | sample COGITO_mtgs_1104_2_FD_87285 | JGI IMG/M metagenome (GOLD analysis project Ga0115555, IMG submission 87285) | Pelagic marine microbial communities from North Sea - COGITO_mtgs_110407 | ecosystem: Environmental > Aquatic > Marine > Epipelagic | place: Germany:Helgoland, sampling site Kabeltonne... | reverse complement strand
TCGAGTTCAAGGCAATGCCAAGCATTTTTGCTGTAATGTCAACAATTGGAATGACTCGCTCATAATGCATCCTCGTAGGACCTATCACGCCCAAAACGCCGAGTATTTCACCATCTACTTCATAAGGTGATGTTACAACACTACAATTATCTAGGACGTCATAACCTGACTCTTCACCAATAAAAATCTGCATGCCATCTGCATTTATTGCTTGCTCGAGCAAATGCAAAATATCTCGTTTTTGATTAAAAGTTTCAAATAGTTGCTTTAATTTTTCTACATCGGAAAGTTCAGCCAAATCCATTAAGTTTGTTTGACCTGAAAATAATAAATCATCACTGTGACTATTGTTATCATCGTTCGTAAACGCCGTTTGCGCCATTTCGATCGCTGATTGCATAGACTGATTAACCTCTTCTTTCATCTTTTCTAATTCTTCTAGAATTGATGTTCGAACAACTTTCAAGTCTTTACCAACAAAGATATCATTAAGATAATTGGAGATCTGTTGTAACTCAGAGGTTGAGTAATTTTTACCAGTATTAATTATGCTATTTTGCACTTCTCGATCATTCACAACCAGTATTACTAATACTCGATTCGAAGATAAGGAGACAAATTCAATATGCTGTAATTTAGATTGACTAGTCCGAGGAAGCATAACAACTCCTGCCAATTGTGTTATGTTGGACAACATAGATGAAGTTCGTTGTATTAATGAGGAGTAGTCATTTTCAGGAGCCATTTCTCGTGCAATTTTTTCGACTTCTGCTGATTTAAGATCATTTACCCTCAACAGGCTGTCTACAAATAATCGATAACCCTTGGCTGTAGGTACTCGCCCTGCTGAGGTGTGAGGTGAATGTAATAAACCAAAATCCTCAAGGTCAGACATAACATTACGTATCGAGGCAGGACTCAAGTTTAATTTTGAATCTTTAGAGAGTGTGCGTGAGCCAACCGGAGCACCATCATTAATGAAATGTTCCACTAGAGCCTTAAATAGGGATAGGCTGCGTTCAGATAATTGCGATGATTCTGTTTCTGTAACCATACTTAATTTAGAGTTGCCAGTATAATAAGGTCAAACTTAGCACTCTCCTGTATTGAGTGCAAAATATCTTCAACACAACCTATAATCATAATCAGAAATTAATATCTTCTATAACTTATTGGTCACATCAGCAGAGCATGTTATGTTTGTCTCAAGCTAACAAAATAAATTCAAAAAATATGTTTAAACGAATCGGACTCATCACCAATTCTGGCGTGAAAACTATTCAGTCAACATTAGCAGAGATACTTGATTATCTTCAGTCTCGCAATCGAACAATAATTCTTGATAAATGTTGCGCTGAATTAGTGAGTGGCCACAACTTTGATATTTTTGATGCTAGTGAGTTAGGCGAACACTGTGACCTTGTCATTGCTATTGGTGGTGATGGCACGATGTTGATGGCTTCACATATACTTTGTGATTTCAACATTCCTTTGCTCGGTATCAATCTTGGCCATGTAGGTTTTTTGGCAGATATTCCAGCAGATAATATCCCCAATAACATGGATGAAATATTAAATGGTCATTACGTCGAAGATGTACGCTTTCTACTTAGTGGTAAAGTATTGCGAAAGAAAAAATGTATATTCGAGGGTAATGCCATCAATGATGTTATTATCCAAAAGTGGAATATCGCTCGTTTGGTCGAGTTAGAAACTTACATCAATGGCAAATATGTACATACTCATCGCTCTGACGGCATGATTGTTTCATCCCCGACAGGATCGACTGCTTATGCTTTGGCGGGTGGCGGGCCGATTGTTCATCCATCACTTGATGCGCTCTTATTGGTACCCATTTGTCCACATTCATTGACTAACCGACCTATTGTGATCGACGGGAATAATCAGGTCGAAGTAGTCATAGGTAATAGCGAAATTGATAAAGCGCATCTTACTCTAGATGGTGTAACGATGGTCGAACTTGTTCCTAATGATCATGTTCAGATAGAAAAGAAGGATAAAAATATAAAATTAATTCATCCGCCTAATCATGACCAATTTCATATTCTTCGCGAAAAATTAAATTGGAGTAAATAAATTTGTTACGTCAACTTATCATCAGTGACCTAGCTGTTATTGATAGTCTGAATATTGATTTCAAATCAGGTATGACGGTATTGACTGGTGAAACAGGTGCTGGCAAATCTATTTTGCTTGACGCATTAGGTCTAGTGTTAGGTGACCGGGCTGATACTAATATGATCAGAGGGAGTGAAAATAAAACCGATATAACAGCAATTTTTTCAATCACTAATAATTCGTATGTCAATGATCGCCTTAATGCCATGGATATAGCATCTGAGGATGAGCTATTTATTCGACGTACAATTAATAAGGATGGTCGTTCACGAGCTTATTTAAATAACACTCCTGTCCCTGTTCAAAACTTACGCGAAATTGGCGAATACCTAGTTAATATTCATGGGCAACATGCACATCAATCATTGTCTCGACTAAAGACTCAACGTGAAATACTAGATCAAGCCGGATTTTATGATTCTCTATTAAAGGATGTTGCAGATAATTATCATGAATGGAAACAGGTATGCGAACATCTTCAGAATTTAGAAACTAACGGAAATGATATTGAAGCACAATTATCATTTCTCAAGTATCAAATAGATGAACTTACTCAACTTGATGTCGGCAAATTAGAATATGAATCACTTATAGAAGAATTTAAACGTCAATCTCACTCTCAAGACCTGATAGCAACATGCCAGAAAGTTTTAGCAGATCTATCAGAATCAGACTCTGCAATATTTAATCAACTCGTTCACCACCAGCTTGCAATCACTGAACTTTGCAAAGTAGATAACTCACTTGAGACTATTAGTAGTTTACTAGATAGTGCTGCCATTCAAATCAATGAGGCACGCTTGGGATTAAAAGACTATATCGACCATTTTGACTCTGATACTAGTCAACTAAATAAAATAGAAATTCGACTTGATAAGATTAATGAATTGGCGCGTAAACATAAAGTAAAACCAGAAGCTTTATCTGACCAACTTGTTTTGCTCTCATCGCAATTAAATCGGTTGGAAGTTGACCAAGAAGAATACACATTACTACAAAAAAAGAAAACCGAGTTATTTAAAGACTATAAAATACTGGCTAAAAAACTTAGTACAAAAAGAAAATCAGCTGCAAATAAAATTGCATTAGCAGTTACGAATAAACTGGTAGATCTTGGTATGGGGGGAAAGTTTGATATCCGCATTGAAGCGACGGAAGACTCAGAAGAGATAATCCCTCATCAATTTGGTATGGATAAAATCTCTTTCATAGTTTCAACTAATCCGGGACAACCGTTAAGACCAATCTCTAAAGTTGCTTCTGGAGGTGAATTATCACGCCTTAGTCTTGCAATTCAGATTATTGCTTCAAAAGACAATGGAGTTCCCACCATGATATTTGATGAAGTCGATGCAGGCATCAGTGGTGGCATTGCTGAGACAGTTGGAAAATTATTAAACAGCTTGGCTCAACACCGTCAAATATTTTGCGTTACCCACTTAGCACAGGTTGCTTCCTGTGGGCACCATCATCTGTATGTCGTGAAAAAAAGTGACCAAGGGCAAACCTTCGCCGAAGTGATTGAACTTGCTAAACAAGAACGAATTGATGAAATTGCACGTATGCTTGCAGGCATGGAAGTAACCATTGAAAGTCGTGCTAATGCAGCACGGATGCTTGAATCATTTTTATAAAAGGTAAAAGTCTCGCCACTTCTCTATTCCGAAGTCGAATATTTTAAATTACCCTATTATTTTGGTTTTACATACAACACTAAACTATGTTCAACTAAATCATAACCATGTTTCTCTGCAATTTCTTTTTGTAATTGTTCAATCTCTTCATTTTTAAATTCGATGACCTTGCCAGTATTTAAACAAACCATATGATCATGATGAGCACCTTGATCTAATTCGAATACAGAATGACCTGAATCAAAGTTGTGACGTATTACTAAACCCGCCGATTCAAATTGAGTTAACACCCGATAAACTGTAGCTAATCCTACTTCTTCACCTTGACCTAATAAAGTTTTATAGACATCTTCAGCGCTCATATGTCGTTCATTTGAATCCTCCAGAATCTGTAAAATTCTGATTCTGGGCAAGGTTGCCTTAAGACCAGCTTTCTTTAAATCTATCGCTTCCAAGTAAACCTCCACGTATGAATAAGTATCAATATTCAACACTATAAAAAGTGTGAACTTGAGCTTAAGTATACTTTAATAAATAATGAATGTCGTTGAGGAATTAGACTCCAACAGCTATCCTATATTATATTTATCATTTTCAACTGCTTAAAAACTAAATATTTGCATGAACAGAGTAATTATAATTTTTATATCTATTACATTTTTTGGTGCTTGCAGCAAAAACTATGATGGTAGTTATCAAGTACCCCTGCTTTATAAGATCGATATACAACAGGGTAATGTTATCGAACAAAACATGCTGGACAGGCTAAAACCAGGCATGAGTAAAAATGAAGTAAAATACATCATGGGCACACCTGTGCTAATAGATCCATTTCATAATAATCGATGGGAATATATTTTCAGTCTTCAAAAGGGTAGTAGTGTTAGGGAGCAACGCCGTGTCACATTGTACTTCGATGAGGATACAGAAGAACTCACTCACATCAAGGGTGATATTAAAGCCGCAGATGGCAGTAGAGACCTTAATATGATTGTTGAAGCAGATGCCGTAGTCGTACCTAAATCAGATAAAGAAAAAAAAGGATTTTTTAGACGCTTACTAGACAAAGTCAACCCACTCGAAAGCGATTGAATAATTAGCTTTCAATAGCACGTCGTCGTCTAGCTTCTTTTGGATCAGTCACTAGTGGACGATAAATCTCTATGCGATCGCCTTCACAAAATAGCGTATCTAAAGAACATATTTTGCTAAATATGCCAACTTTATTAACTGTTAAATCAATCTCAGGAAATCGTCTTAATACACCTGAACAGTAAATAGCCTCATGAATACTACTACCTTGGGGCATTTTCAGCATTAAACTGTTTTGACTTCCAGGTTCGATATAAAGGATTTCTACAGTGATATTCTTATCATCAGCCATATACATCTCTCGCTCGTTCGATGAAAGAATCGACTAAAGAATCAATAATATTTTTAAAGGCAGCTCCAAGAGCGTATTTTAACAGTTTATTTTTGAATTCGAAGTCCATTTCCAATAAGACCTGGCAGCCACCATTTTTACTCTCCAGAAACTGCCAATTACCATGCAACTCATTAAAAGGTCCTTCAATAAGTTTCATAGTAACTGAAGCATCCTTCTTAATCGTATTAGCTGTCGTGAATGTTTCTTTTAACTTGCCGAATGCTATTGAAAGAGAAGCCTCCGTATAGATGTCTTGAGATTCAATTATATTGGCATCTATACACCAGGGCAGAAATTCTGGATAAGATTCAATATCACAAACCAGTGAAAACATCTGGTGTGCACTATAAACGACCTGTTCTTGCTTATTTATTTTAGTCACGATCTGAATCTATTGCTCAACAAAACCTAATAATTTAAAAACACCAATTGCGTTGAGGAATATAACGATGACTCCAAATGGTGCTACATAGCGAACAGAAAATCGCCAAGCACGATAGCTTATATTATCACCTAAACCTAGTTCTTCTGCAGTCGATTTTCTTGACATCCTCCAGACAGCAAATATAGCTATCAATAAACCACCTATAGGCAAAAGGATATTTGAAGTTAAGATATCAAAGATATCAAAGAAGCCATTTTCTTTATCTACTCCGGCAAAACTAAAAGAAAATGCCCAATGATTAAATGACAGCACCGTCACTAAACCAAGTGTCCATGCAATAACCCCGGCAAAAGTTGATGCTTTAATACGCGACATATTTTTATTTTCAATTAACCATGTCACCGCAGGCTCCAATAATGAAATAGCAGACGTCCACGCAGCAAATAACAATAATATAAAAAAAAGCGTACCAAAGAGAGTGCCAAATGGCATCTGTCCAAAAGCAATCGGTAACGTAATAAATATTAACCCTGGCCCACCAGCAGGTTCAAGTCCATAAGTAAACACAATTGGAAAAATCGCAATTCCTGCAAGCATAGCAACAGAAGTATCTGCAATAGCAATCGTGAAACAATTGAATGTTATTGATGATTTTTGCGATAGGTAAGAACCATAGATCATGATTGCGCCCATACCAATACTTAAACTAAAAAATGCTTGTCCTAAAGCTGGCAAAAGGATGTCAGCAAAAAAATTTTTATCTGCTAACCGTTCAAAGTCAGGCACAAATAAATAAGTAATTCCTTCTAAAAATTTTTCCGTACTCATAGCATAGCCAACCATTACCAATAGCAGTATCAATAAAGCTGGCATTAAAAATTTAACGGCTATTTCCAAACCACCCTTTACACCTCGAGATACAATAACAACACTCATCACTATAAATATTGTATGCCATGCCAATAATTTTTCTGGATCGGAGACTAATTCAGTGAACATATTCTTGGAAAAACCTCCATCTGCACCGATAAAAGCACCTGCACCCGTCCTAAAAATATACGCCAATGTCCAACCAGCAATAACACTATAATAAGATAAGATAATGAATCCAGCTATCACACCCATCCACCCTATCAATTGCCAATATTGACTAAGTCCCTCTTCTGCCGCCAAAATGGACATGGTGTTTATCGGACTTTGTCGTCCACGGCGGCCTAATAATATCTCGGCCATCATGATTGGAACTCCCACTAGAACAACGCAGATCAAATATACTAAAACAAAGGCACCACCTCCATTTTCACCAACTAAGTAAGGAAATCGCCAAATATTACCAAGGCCAACAGCAGAACCAGTTGCCGCCAAAATAAAGACCCAACGCGATGACCACTGACCATGTACAGAAGACCGTTTAGAAATCATGTTTTAGTTTCCATAAGTTTTTTTATATTCCTGCAACCATGCAGAATTTTTAAAAATGCTGACAGATTTGACACCACGTATTGAAGGATCATTCGAAAAATCACGACAATTTAGCATCAAAAAAATAAATACTAACACAGTGAGAAGATCAGATCGGTCTAAGTCAATGAGAATTTCAAGATTATAGGTTTTATATTTAGATGTTAATAAAACATGCTCAAATACGTTCATGTTATTATGTCAACAACTCCTGCTATAATTCTTTGGATAACTAATCGAGTAAGTAAAATGAGTAAAAACGTACAATCTGGGGTCAACAGAACCATTGCACTTAATAAAAGAGCACGCCATGATTATTCCATTGATGAGCGATTTGAAGCGGGCATCGTCCTTGAAGGATGGGAAGTTAAGAGCTTACGCGCGGGTAAAGTACAAATCGTCGAAAGCTATATTCTCTTGAAGGACAGCGAAGCTTTCTTATTTGGTGCTTTAATATCACCGCTACCAACTGCATCAACACATATAAGTCCGGAACCACAACGTAGCCGAAAATTACTATTACACCGTTCCGAATTGAACAGGTTGGTCGGTGCGGTAGAACGTAAAGGCTTTGCACTAATCCCCACCGCACTCTATTGGAAAAATGGGAAGGTCAAGTTAGAACTGGGTATTGCACGTGGCAAGAAAGAACATGACAAACGTGAAGTTGAAAAAGATCGTGACTGGCAAAGACAAAAAGCTCAGATAATGCGACATAAGTAAGTGAGATTTTCTGTATTTATCGACTAGTATCATCATCCTCTATAGAATTTTCATTAACCTTAAACAATCACAAATTTGAACATTCAATGTTTAATTGTAGACAGTTAGTCTATAATCGAACATTCTTAGGGAAATCATGTTTAGGGGGCGTACTGGCTTCGACGTGGATATGAAACCTGAGGGGCATGCCGAGGTGCAGATTCCCTCGTAAATACTTCTGCAAAACTTTTAGTTGCCAACGAAGACAACTACGCACTAGCAGCTTAATAACCTGTCATAGTGCCGTCTGCCTACTGGTGTGCTTGTGCACGGTAGAAACAGGCGTCGACTTTTACAAGACCGCGATGAAACTCGTTCGAGGTGGATTCGTTAAAACTTAATCGAAATCGCTCATTGTCTTCCCTGCCGGTCGGGTAGCATAGAGTCAAATTAAAGATTCGGCTAAGCATGTAGATCCAATGGCAGAGGATTTGCGGACGCGGGTTCGATTCCCGCCGCCTCCACCAAGCAAGTAAAAAAAGACGTCTAATGACGTCTTTTTTTACGCCTACAATCAGTGTCATTGCTATAAAAAAACACTTATAGCCTACAAAATATCTAGTTTTTTTAGTAGTACTGATTGTAGTATCATGACAATGGATCAGTGAGTGATACTACTAAAATGACAAGAGCAACTAAACCACACACTAATAACTAGGTAAAAAGTATTACTAAATCGTATTATAGTTTAATTAATCGAACAACTTATACAGATATATTTTGAGCGTTTTTACAAATATAAAGGATAGATACAAAAAAATAATTCTATTGAAAATCATTAACGAAATTATGACTTTAACCTGGCGTTTGGTTTATTGGAGATCATGAAATGGATAACAATATTGTTATAGATAAAATCGGAAGCAGTAATAAGCCTAATAATTGGATGACTTTTTTAAAAAAAATGCATAAACCTAATCATAGTTCAATTAACAAAGTTCATTCATGTATGGGAAGCAACCACAGCGTATTAGTTCACAAAACTCTGGTAATGACTAATACAATATTACTAGTTTTCTTTACTAGTAATATGTTTATGTTCGACTTAGCATCAGCCGGCGGCATTGGTGATGCTCTTGCAGACGATATTAGCGTGATGGATGATGTGGAAGTCACCGGTACACGTGAAAGCAGTGATCGAGCTTACTCAAAAGAGAATGGCAAACGATTTATTACTAATCCATATGGGGAAACTAAATCAATACTAGCTGTCGCCTCCGAAATCAAAGCAAAAGGAAAACTCAAACGTGTCAGTACCCGTGGAATGAAAATGCCTCAAGGCTATGTCGGTCGATATATCAATCGATATAAACATACCTTTGATAGCGGGAATACTTTTAGTTATTACGAAGGTGAGGGTTTTGGTGCTTTAGGTTTTCACCTTGGTGAGGGTAGAATCGTTTTGGATGTGTTGGATGGTGGGGGGCCATTCTCCGCACCCAAGTTATGGGGTCCATATGACCAAGTTCTTGGTGATAAAGGCAATTCATCAATGGAGTTGATGATGGCGGACGGTAATAAAGACGGCATGGGCCTGTTAAAAGCATCTTATGCTATTGGCTATACTGCTGTCATGGCTGAAGAAGATTACTCTTCTATTGGTAATGATTATGGTAATGCTATCAATGATGCCGTCACGAATATGGGAAAGTAATAGTTTCAGGTTTAAGAACATCCGTAGTCGCTTCGTCTACCAATCTTTTATCTAAACTCCGTCATCAGTTACGCTCTCATAAGTAATTTTGTTCCTTAATAAAATCGAGTATTTATAGGTCCATGCTTCAAATATAGTTTTCAGATATTTAAATATTGGTAATGACAAGTAGTGGCGGATTTTAAAAAATGAGTTTTTTTAAAATCCTTTTTTAGGTTGCTTCCATTCCCGCCAGCCCTGTAATAGAGGGAAGTATAAACCTAATTTTATATTTTTTTCACCAAGTTGCTTCATTAATGAACCGTACTTTTCCAATTGTTTTCTATAACGTTCCTGCTCATGGTCAAGGAATGCATCACTATTTTCACCTTCATGACGACTGATTTTATAATCGATAATCCATCGGTTATTTTTCGCGTCTACGAAGGTTCTGTCGAGTACAGCATTGGACAATTTATCATTAATAATACCACTTATTGGGTACTCATTTTGTTGGTGTTTATGTTTAATCGAAAGTATCCATTGTCCACGCTCATCTGTGATCATGTTTGTTAAGGCTTTAACAATGCATTTTAGGGCATCGATTCTTTCGTGACTGGGCACATTTAATTGTTTTAAAGCATTTTCAAAACCTTGTTGCTGAGTATTAATTCGTTCTGTTGTCCACTTGACGATACCTTGTTCAGCGATGCATTGAATCGCTCTGTGCACGATTGAACCGACATGTTTAATAGTTTCTCCCGCCCATTCAAATTCAATCAAGACTGGTTCAGATTCTGTTTTGCCTCCTATTAGTTGTTGCCCTATTAAACTAGGTGGTAGTTCGGGGTGTTGCCAATCTTTGCATAGTCGAGTTGTCTCTTGGTTTATCATAAGTATTAATTCTTCTTCACTCTCATCACTTGTCGCTGGTATATTTTTTTCATAGAGAGTTTCTACTGTTGGCCATAAATAGGACAACAAGGAACCGCTCGATGGTGGTTTACAACTGAGTTCACCTTTAGTTTCTTTCAGACTTGTGTGGCCTATAAGATGGCAAGTTTTTTTGGCACGCGTTATCGCAACATAGAGTAATCGAGTATCTTCGTGACGCTGTTTGGTTTTATTCGTATTATTAATATAATTATAAATTGGCGCTTGATTTTGTTCGGCTTCGCGTATGGGAGCTAAGATTAGGTCTTCTTGTCCATGATTACGTTGTGTTAATGACCAGACCAACAAATCATCTTGATTCGATCTTGGCGTACGACCAAGACCCAGTAAGATGACATGATCAAATTCCAACCCTTTGCACTTATGTATAGTCATAACTTGTATTTGATTATCGGCCTTTAGGCTAACCCCCGCATATAACTGACTGACATGATCGACTAATTGTTTTAAGTCTATTATAGAACCGCCTTTATCTAATTTTTCGAGTAACGAGAAATAAGTTGAAGAATTTTCCAGATCAGTTTTGTTCGTCAAGGTTGCCGGTCCACCCAGTTGTATCCAAAATGACTCGACTGCATCGCGTATCGACAAGCGTTGTTTTAATTGTTGTATTATTAAATAGATTTTTTTGAAGACTTGTAGTCTTGAGTTTTGCTCATCCGACAACTGATTAACTAGTTCTGTGTCGCAAAGACATTCCCAGACGGTTTTTTCGTGGTTGTGACTAGATAGAATATATAAAGATTCAAGGCTTAGACCGCACCATGGCGCACGCAAGCATGCCAACCAAGCAACGCGGTCGGCTTGAAATAGAAAGGCACGCGTTAAGGCAAGTAGATCCTGTATCGACGACTGACTACCTAGGGCTTCAATATCTATCGCTTTAAAACTGATTTGCTCTGTTCTTAAAGCCGGAACAATTTTGTTTAGATGTGACCGACTGCGAACTAAGACGGCGATACTATCATCTGGACTGGTCTGTTTTATTTCTTGAATAATCTTGACCACATGCTGCGATTCTTCTTGACAGGCGCTACCATAGAGCGGGTAAACTCTGACATTGTTACTTGATATTGTTTTACTATACGCATCTGCACTACTGTATGACACCCCACCGGAAAATTGATCATCTTTTCTAGGAAATATATCAGTAAACTTGTCATTGACCCAATTGACAAGTCCTTTTTGAGAGCGAAAATTTACACTGAGGCGTAAATTTTCTAGTGGAATATTGCCCAGCGATGCATCATCAAATGTTTTTATAAACAAACTTACTTCTGCTTCACGAAAACGATAGATGGATTGCATTGGGTCTCCGACCAGAAACAAGCTGCGACCATCATTCATTGACCATTCTCGGGTTAAGCTTTGCAACAGGCGATATTGATTGGCTGAAATATCCTGATACTCGTCTACCAGTAAATGTTTAATTTGATAATCTAGTTGCAAGGCTAGTGCTGTCGGTGAATCGACAGTCCCTAATGCATTTACTGCGGAGTCAGCGATACCAATAAAGTCCATCTGATTATGCTCAGCAAAAATTATACGTAGTTGACCGGCAGCGAGTTTGAGTAACTCACATAAGGCATTAACAATTATCCACTCTGCATCAGTATAGCTTACCGATGGCAAGCTATTGATTGTTGCCAAGCTATCTTGCAAGCCATCCACTTTTTGTAATTTAGTTAATAAAAATTGTACCCTTTTTTTATTACTCGTACGTTCATCGTCTTCAAACTTATTTCCTCTCGGCGGAGGAAAACCATTTTTTATAGTAAGTGTTTTCCGCCATTTTCCTTTTGATGTGAGTAATAATTCTGTTATTCCGCGCCAGAGTTCTAGATTACTTGCCTTGTTATCTGGCATGCTTGATATCGACAAGCATGATGCGATTCTATTTTCCAAGCCAGACTCTGCTAAATTTTTTGCAGCGAATTGCATTAAATCTAGAAATTCTATTTCAAATTCTCTTGGAAACAATGCTGTAGTGATGCTTAATTGATCTTCAACTAATCTGACTAAGGATTGTTCTATATCATTTCGATCATGGTCCTGCACGACATGACGTAACCATTGATCACGTTTCTTTAACATGTTTACAATTAGATTTTTTATTCGTGGTAAATCGTTATCCAGGTGAAAAACCAAATTTGCTATTGCTTCTGACCAATCTGCCCCACTTTCCAGCTCAGTTAGTGTGTTGATTGCTGCTTTTTGATAAAGATGCTCTGCATTATCTAGTGTTTCCGGTTGAGTACCTAAACGTGCCAACATCGGCATCTGTCTCGTTAAATACGCACATAGGGAATCAATCGTTTGTAAACGCAAGCGTCCGGGATTTTCAATAATCTGCCATCCTTTTTGCTGGTCGCGTTTCAATACTGCCTTGGCTAATTGATACGTCGTTTTATCATGCTCGGATTCAAATTCTGTTTGATTCATCGCTGCCATATTCATAGCATTTAGAATTCGGCCCTGCATTTCAGCTGCAGCCTTGCGAGTAAAGGTAATGGCAATGATCTCTTCCGGCACTTCGACCAATGACAATAATCTTAAATAACGTTGTATCAATAAGCCCGTTTTACCCGAACCCGCAGGAGCTTGAATGATAAATGATTTATCTGGCGATAACGCTTGTTGCCTTGCTTCATAATCAGCAACTGGCTTAGACATGCGTATCAGTCTCCAGTTGGTCGGTATCATTAATATTTTCTTTTCGTCCATGAATTCGACACAAGATATGCAGATCACAATAACGACAAGCTGAGGCCGTTGGTTCAACAATGGCTTTACCACTACGAAAATCATTAGCTAGCTTGATCAACACTGATTCCCAGTGTGAAAACCGATCTTGCCATAGGAAATTCTCATCCGACTTTATCCCGGGCAATATATCTTCACCATTAGCTTGCCCTGAGAACCCCAACTTACCATTTTTCAAATTAGCAAACGCAACCGCTGCCACTTCTTGTTTACTAGTAACGGCATACAGTGGCAATTGTGGATCTTTAGGATTATTTGAATCCCAATCTCTTTTACTCATCATCGCACCCGTCTTATAGTCGATAATAATACAACGGCCATCGGCCAATTCATCGATGCGATCTATACGCAAATGTAACTCGATATCTTCAAATATTACTGTTTGCGATTTTTCAATGGCAATGACTCTAAACGGGCTTCTATTTTTTTCTATCTCTAACCACGTTTTTAATAACTGCTCGAGTCTTCGCTGTTCCAATTCGGTAAAACGCTCAGTAAAGGTTTCGGGTTGTTGTGCAATCTGTTTTTGAATGGCTTCTTTTACAACGGAGCGTATAACCTTTATTAGCTCTGTCTCCGATCGATAAGCTTGGTTTCCTGATGTCTTCAAACGCTGCCATAAAAATTGCAAAGCGCAATGTATCAAATTACCGCGTTCAGCTGCACTTAGGCCAATATCAATCTCGCTCAATGACTTGGCATATAAACGGTGCCTTGCAAAGGCTCTAAAGGGACAGTTAGACTGATCCTTTACCAAAGCACTAGTACCATTAGCAATCTTCCCAGCAGGGATTTCAGGGCCGTCAACATCAAAGAATTTTTCCATGCGTGATGAAGCGAGTAACACGGCTTTATAATCATCATATTGTTTAAACTCATCTGTCGTTTTTTCATTTTGAATGTTAATTAATGTACTCGGTCGACAGATTCGATCTCCTTCCTGTTTAGCATAACTGAACACAACATTTTTTGCTGAAGCACTAAGTTTTTGTGTTACGTGTTTTGCTAGAGTCAGTTGTGCATCGATACTGGCGCTAAGAATCTTAAAATCACGTTGACAGGCGATGGGGATATAGGCGTTGGGTAAGGTTATGGCTGGCCACTTATCATCTTGCATTTCCATCACCCACAAATAATCAAACTGCATACCTGCTGCGGCCGTCATGCCAAGTATTTGTATAGGAGTTTCTATCGTTTCTGGTTGAAATCGAGTTTCAGTTAGTAATCTGCTTAGCTGAAATAATGCTGTGCTAAAACTGACAGATTTTGTTAGTTGATCTAAACTAGCTAATTGTGTGAGTGATTCTTGCCAAGCTTGTAGAGTTTGATATTCATCACTATTAAGAGTTCGCTCACCGGGCCAACCAAAATCAATTAACCAATTCGAAAAGCTTATCGTCCACTCATGTAGTGTTTGTTGCTTGGAATGGCTTAAGAATGAAACCTCGAATGTTTTTAATAACTCAAGAAATCTTTCACATTTTTCATGTTCTTTACAACGTTTTTCCGCAATTTGATATAATGTATAAAAGCTCATCTGCTGTTCTCCGACCCGCCTAAGAGCTGCATCAAAGTTTGCACGTTTTGATGCTTCTTCTGTCGCTCCTGTTATGAATCGCGAATGTAGTATGTCACTTAGTGTTTTAATCGATAACTTACGTTTACCAAGAGCCAGTAGATTTATTGCTGTATGAATTAAAGGGTATCCTGATAAAGGCTTTCCTAGTGATATTGTGTAGGGTTTGTATTGAGGTTTGTTAGGCTTGAGCCATTTTTGTGGGGTGAGTACTGATGCGAAAGTATATTCAAGCTTGTCGCGAAGCTTATTCAAATTTGGTGCTATTATACCAATCGTTGCATTATTATTTTCTTCCAAACATTGTTTTGCCCAGCATGCGGCAGACCATATTTCTGATTGACTATCAGGTTGCTCGCTACTACTGATATGTTGATTTTGTTCTCTGGGGTCACACTCTTCGACTTCAATGCCAATGTCAAGAAAAGCCTGTTTGAGTTTGTGCTGCTGTGTTGTTAGTTGGTCAAAATCATAAAAAACTATTTTAGTTAAATTGTTTTTTAGTTCTGCTGCATATTTTGTAATGTAGTCTGGTAATACTGCATCATCCAACCAGTTGTTTTCATGTTTTTGTTTTTCATATGCATGAGCCCAGTGTTTGAAAGCAAAGGCATCTTCATTCAAATACACTCCATCTGGGAAAATGGGGACACATGATTCTTGGCATAATTCATAAGCATGCAACACTTGTTGGGCCGTAGCCATTGTTTGTAATAGTTGACTCTTGTATCTCGAATTATTTATTATATCTTGCCAGATCCACTGTTGCTGTGCATTGCTTAATACAGTGACTTTTTTTTCCGTACGAAATGACAGTAATTCGAAATTACGTCTACACCAAGCTTTCCAGGGCAAACAATCCGGTGTCTGCCAAGCCTGCTTTCCTTTTAACACTTGAGATGTTGCAAATAAATAACAAAGATGACGGCTGAGACGTTTCGTTGGCGTGATAATGGTTGCCTCTTGTCTTATCAAATCACTGAGATGTTTATCCATGTTTGGTATACGCCAACTTATATGAAATTAGACTAATAGTAGACTCATCTCTTATAGATAAGTCTCATTTGTATTATAAACTGACAATGTTATTCTTGTAGCCAAAATTTTCTGTTTCATACAACAGAGAAAATAATGCAAATATCAAATTATAAGACTCAACAAGAAAAGATTGTCTGTACCACAGTCATGCCAACACGAATGACACCAGGCATGCTGGAAGATATACGTGAATCCTTATTAAGAAAACCACGCAGCTTGTCACCAAAATACTTTTATGATCAGCGCGGGTCTAGTTTATTTGATCAAATTTGTTCAACGCCGGAGTATTATCCGACACGCACTGAAAATAAACTATTATCTAGACATGCTGTTGATATTATTAATAAAACGACTCCTGATCAGATACTTGAGTTAGGAAGTGGTTATTCTACAAAAACACGCCTGTTGTTTGACGCTTGCCAACAAACTACTAATGAATGCATTTATGTACCACTGGACGTTTGCGAAGAAGTGTTAGTGGAAGTATCTAAAAGATTGTCTGAGGAATACGATTGGTTGGTGGTAAATCCTTTATTGGGTGATTATCATGCTGGGTTGGGTAATTTGCCGGCATCACATGGTTCACACTTATTTGTTTTTCTCGGTAGTACTATTGGTAATTTTGAACAAGAAGATGCCTTAGACTTTATAAAAGAAGTCCATAAAACAATGTGTTATGGCGATCATTTATTGATCGGCGTTGATCGCGTGAAAGATAATGATGTATTGCATGACGCTTATAACGATGCTCAAGGCATGACTGCTGAATTCAATCTGAATATATTACATGTTCTAAATCGTGAATTGAATGCAGATTTCAATATTGACATGTTTACTCACTCGGCCACTTTTAATGCTTATAAAGAAAGAATAGAGATGCGACTAATATCCAGAGCTAATCAGCATGTCAATATCAATGATTTAAATGAATCTATTCAGTTCAATCTTGGTGATGATATTTTAACCGAGGTCAGTCAGAAATATACTTACAAAGGTATTGAGGAAATGCTTAAACAAGCTGACTTTACTATCACTGAGCATTACGAAGATGAAAACGCTTATTTCTCTTTGATCTTGGTATCAAAATAACTAATTATTCTTGCATCAATAATTTAAGCGATATCCGCTCCACCAAAGAAGAGTTGTCAATAAACTTATTTCGGTTTCCTTGTAATTCTTCGATTATGTTATTACGTAATATTTCTTGTTTACTTGGTGGGTCAATTCTATTCCAGCGTTTTAATTCATCGAACATATGCTTTGCTATAGGAAGCCCATATTGAGTATGCATATAAAAAATCGCACGGGCAATATTTCCACGCGCTATCAGCCGAGGTTCCGTCACATCATGATAACGTTCAAAATCACAGTTTTTGTAACGCCAATCTTCTCCATCAACCATGCCAAAAATAGTATCTCGCCGAGATATGTCGATAGCCTGCCAGGCTGGATAAAGATTATGCATATCAGCTTCCATGCGAGTGAAAAGTGATTTTTTATTGAGCCGACATTGACGACGGCTGTTACACTGTAAATGTCTCAACATCCAACTTGATGCATATATCTGTTCAATAACAAACAAACGATCTTTAGTTGAGTTCGCCGAAGAATCAAAGCGATAACCACAATACAATGACCAACCGCCATTAGCATACAATTCATTCCAGAAAGTATTGATAGCTATTTCATCGAAACTTTCGATAGGCATTGCATCGCTACAGACAGTATTAGATATACTGAACAAACATAAAAATGAGATTATCCTTAATAGGCATAACACGTTAATTATTACTATCTTAAAAATTTATGGGCAAGATGATATACCAGACTGCTTCAGAATATAAACATCTAGAATTTAAATCTGAGTATATAATATAGTTTATACTAAAAATAATGGAATCAGAACTATCAAAAAAAAACTGATAATTATTCTTGCTCGATTTAGTGTTATCTGTCTATGGATAGTATTAAATGGTTGCTCCGATAACTTATCTCAACTCGAAAGAATAAAATCACGCGGCAGTCTTAAGGTTGCTTTAATTGCGTCGCCACCCTTATATTTTCCTGATGAGTCACTCATCAAAGGTTATGATTATGAAATAATATCCAACTATGCTAAATCTATCAATTCTGATCTAAAAATCACTCGTGCAAATACTGTTAGTGATATTATTACTCTGCTAAAACAAGGTAAAGTCCATATCGGTATTGCTGGTAATTCACCTACTTCCTCAGACGATAAAATACAAGGAACCACACCATACGGAGAAGATATATGGCATGTCATAGGAAATCGGAAAAATGTACTACCTAAGTCTATTCATGAGATCAAACCGAGCACAGTCATAGTTGCCAAAGGCAGTACACCTGCTTTAGTTATGTCTCAGTTAAAACTTGAGTATCAATCTCTTTTTTGGTTGGAATTACCTAATGCTAATAATCGAAAAGTACTTGAACAAGTCCACTTGAATAATTTTAAACTGAGTGTAATTAATGCTAATGTTTACAAATATTATCAGTATCTCTATCCTGAAATACAAGTTGCTTTCACTTTAAAAGAAAACTATACCTCTCACTGGCTTACTCATAAAAACAGTGATATCTCTGTTTCAACTTCAATCAATGATTTTATTGATCAATACAAAAAAAGTGGCAAACTAGAACAGCAACATAATACTTATTATAGGCATCTGAATGTTTTCAATTATATTGATAGCGTCTATTACCTAAGACTCATCAAAGAACGATTACCTCAATTTAGTCCTTACTTTAAAAAAGCTGCAGTTGATAATGCCTTCGATGAACGTTTCCTAGCTGCTATAAGTTATCAGGAGTCTCATTGGAATGACAAGGCACGTTCACATACCGGCGTTCGAGGACTAATGATGTTAACTCTAAATACTGCTAAACGCGTAGGTGTTAAAAATCGACTAGATCCAAGGCAAAGTGTTATGGGCGGTGCAAAATATCTTAATATATTAAAAGCATCTTTGCCTGAAAGAATTCAGGAGCCCGACCGTTCATGGATGACTCTTGCAGCATACAATTTGGGTCTCGGACACCTACAGGACGTCCGTATTCTCACAGAATCCCTAGGTGACAATCCTGACTTATGGGTAGATGTTGAAAAACATTTACCTAAAAAAAGTCTAAAAAAGTGGTACAAAAAAACTAAATATGGCTATGCTCGAGGACACGAACCCGTAGAATTTGTAAAACGTATACGACGATACTATGATATATTACGTTTATATCAACAAGAAGAAATTTTGGAAAAATTTGATCGAGATTTTAAGCAAAAGAAACTTGACCGGAGTTTGAAGCTAGAAAAGTTCTATGTCACATCACCGGTATTATAAATTAATCTTTCGTTACCATCTTATAAACCTGACTAAACTCAATGACTAGTAATTCTGCTTCAGAAACTTGAACTTCTAATAATTTATTACACATATGTTTCAATGTTCTAGAAGCAACTATCTCATCAGTAAGTAAGAAACAATATATGCACGAACATGATTTTCTTCTATACGTAATCCTTCTGCATGTTTTACACTCAACAGATATTGTTCTTTTTTATTCCTCCCTGCCTTGTTACTTTTCTAGATCATGAACAAGCAATCTCTTCATTTTGCACATATCTAAACCATCAGTATAAAGACGTGATAGATGATGCCCTGCTTTAACATATTCTACCTCCGCAGCCATATGATAATATTTGACTGCTTCTTGATGTCATCGAACGGCGGCAACCTCACTTTATTGATACCTTTTCCTAGCACTAACAACATGCTAAAATTAAGTTGTGTCTTCTAGTTGCCTTGTCCCGCCGCACTTCAACACCATTGACTAAGGTGTAGTTATGTCTCGCTTGAATAGTGTTCAAAACATTGTCAAACCAAAATGTAGTCTGTTACGTATCTAATTGGAGCTGTGTATCAACATCACTCATATTAGTTTCTTTGATTAGTATGGATGATTGAACATTCATATAATGAGCATTTTGCCAAAAGTAAATCTAATTCAAAAAACTTAGCCGTTATTACTGTCATTTTTGTAGTAAATAATTATTATAAAACTTGATATATGCGACTTCTGATAGACTCTTAATTATGATTAAAGAAACTAACCTGCACAGCTATAGTTTGCTCGATCCAGATATGATTATTCATGCGGTAGAATCATTGAATTACATCTCTGATGGAAGAATTCTTGCACTTAATAGCTATGAAAACCGTGTCTATCAGGTAGGGATTGAAGATAAAGCACCGATAATTGCTAAATTTTATCGCGCTGGTCGTTGGACTGATGACATGATTAGAGAAGAACATGCTTTTATGTTGGAATTAGCAAACGTAGAAATTCCAGTAGTCGCGCCTATAGCCATAGAGAATGAAACCTTATTTAAGTACGAAGAGTATCGGTTTTCTATCTATCCGCGTTTCGGCGGTTATGCACCAGAACTGGATAATCCAGATCATTTGTTACAATTAGGAAAAATTTTAGCTCAGATACATAATATTGGTGAAACTAATCCATTTAAAAATAGACGCAGTATAAACGTTGAAGACTTTGCTATAAAACCAATTCAGTACTTATTGGAAAATAACTTTATTCCTGATTATTTGAAAATAGCCTATTCAACACTTTGTGAAGATCTTATCATTAGAATCAAATACTGTTATGAGCAAACAGGAAATTACAAGACATTACGACTACATGGTGATTGTCACCAAGGGAATATATTAGTGCGTGATGAAAAATTTTATATTGTTGATTTTGATGACTCTAGATCAGGCCCGGCTATTCAGGATATATGGATGTTTTTATCGGGTGATCGCAATTATATGACATTGGGATTGAATGATTTTATGGAGGGTTATAACGAGTTTCGAAATTTTGAAGCGCGTGAGCTGTATTTAATCGAAGCACTTAGAACAATGCGTCTTATTCATTATTCCGCATGGCTCGCGCAACGCTGGAGTGACCCAGCATTTCCAATCGCATTTCCATTTTTTAATTCACAAAACTATTGGGAAGACCAAATACTAAGCCTGCGTGAACAAGCTTCATTGATGGAGGAACCAGCATTGGTCTGGAAACATTATTGAAATATGGTTACAAATATAAATATTGAAATGCATGCAATCGAAAAGTTTAATACTAGCAATGAAGTCATTGAATATAACTGGCAATATATCCTCAAAATAGCAAGACAACATAAGCGCCAATTAATCATGGCTAATATTATTGCTGTGATTGCGACATTAGCAAGTGTGCCCGTTCCTTTATTAATGCCTCTATTGGTCGATGAAGTGTTATTAAATCAACCTGGGCTTGTGATTTATTTTATAAATGCTTTTACTCCTACTGTATGGCACGGACCCATTCTTTACATATCTATTATATTGATCCTTACTTTATGCTTGCGTCTCACGGCATTAGTTTTGAATGTTTTTCAAACAAGACAGTTCACTATCATTGCCAAAAACGTCATTTTTCTTATTCGGCGAACGCTACTTACACATTTGAACAAAGTATCTATGTCTGAGTACGAGACACTCGGAAGTGGCACAGTTGCCTCTTATTTTGTGACTGATCTGGCTACCGTAGATGATTTTGTCGGTTCGACGGTAAGTAAATTATTAGTCGCCACTCTGACAATAGTCGGTGTGGCTATAATTCTTCTCATCATGCATTGGCAAATCGCATTATTAATCCTCTTTGCCAATCCAATCGTAATTTATTTCACAACGGTCTTAGGTAAGCACGTTAAGGAATTAAAGAAAAACGAAAACTCTGCCTTTGCTATTTTTCAGCAGTCTTTAGTAGAAACATTGGACTCTATTCACCAGATACGTGCAAGCAATAGAGAAAAACATTATTTAAAACGTATTATAGAACAAGCGAGTAGGGTTAAAGATCATGGTATTACTTTTACCTGGAAAAGTGATGCTGCGGGTCGTTTAAGCTTTGTTATCTTTTTATTCGGTTTCGATATCTTCCGAGCAGTAGCCATGATGATGGTTGTTTTTTCCGGATTAACTATTGGACAGATGTTTGCCGTATTTGGTTATCTTTGGTTCATGATGGGTCCGGTACAGGAAGTTTTAAACATTCAATATGCCTTTTATAATGCCAAAGCAGCATTAAGTCGTATCAATGAGTTGATTAAACTTGAACTTGAGCCTAATTATCCGCATATCATTAACCCATTTGAGAACAAAAACACCACTGGTATTAAAATCTCTGATCTTCGTTTTTCCTATTCCCGTAATGAAGAATATGATAATTTAGATATTTTGAATGGCATCAACCTCACCATTGATCCGGAAGAAAAAGTTGCACTTGTCGGTGCCAGTGGCGGTGGTAAATCGACACTTGTACAAGTGCTCATTGGTTTATATTCAGCGAAAAGCGGTGACATCTTTTATGATGGTGTCTCAGTAAAGAAGATTGGTCTAGATGTTGTCCGTGAAAACGTCGCAACTGTTTTACAACACCCAGCGCTATTTAATGATACTGTCAGAATTAATTTGACACTAGGTCGCGTTCTTGAAGAAAAGCAGTTATGGCATGCACTCGAAATTGCACAATTAAAAGAAACTGTAGAACAATTACCAAATAAACTAGATACTATAGTAGGGCGACAAGGTGTCAGACTTTCTGGAGGACAACGACAGCGTCTTGCGATTGCTCGTATGGTATTAAGTAACCCTAAAGTCGTTATACTTGACGAAGCGACGTCGGCATTAGATGCTGAAACTGAATATCACCTTCATGCTGCTTTGACTGATTTTCTAAAAAATAAAACCACTATCATTGTTGCACACAGATTAAGCGCCATAAAGCAAGCTAATCATGTATATGTCTTTGAAGCAGGTATAATTGGTGAACAAGGCACTCATCGAGAATTACTTTCACAAGACGGTCTATACGCAAAGCTCTATGGAGTACGGCAATCTCATTAAGATAAAATATTATAAAGAAATAATGATTCATACATTGCTCAATACTGACATCCTAATCAAGTAATTTATGCAAAAAAGAATCTTAATCGTATTTTTGTTGACAAGTGTATGTGCTTGTCAGGATTCAAATAAAAACTTGGTATCTATTAATGGTCTGACTATGGGTACGAGTTATACTATTCAGGTGGTTCCCAATGAAAATGAGCTCGACAAAAGTAAAATACATAAGAATATCGAAAAAATTCTAATTGATATCAATCAGACGATGTCAACATATATTAATGACTCAGAATTATCTCTTTTTAACCAATCCAAGTTTACCGGTTGGCAAGTATTATCGGAAGACCTGTTTCGTGTCATAGCGCACGGTAATCAGATCAGCTCTGTCAGCAATGGGGCATTCGATATGACAATCGCTCCGTTAGTCAATGTATGGGGCTTTGGAGCTAATATGAGTAATCGAGTGATTCCTTCCAACTCAGTCATACAATCTATAAAGCAACATACCGGTTATAAAAAAATAAAAGTTGATAGGATGACACAGCGTATTTCCAAATCTGATCCTATTGTCACGATTGATTTATCCGGCATAGCAAAAGGCTTTGCCGTAGACAAGATCGCTCAATACCTGAATGAATTGGATATCACAAATTATTTGGTAGAAATCGGTGGTGAACTTAGAGGTAAAGGGAGGAATGCAGAGCAACAGCTATGGCAGATCGGAATTGAGCAAGCTAATCCCTTAGAACGTTCAGTACAGCGTATCGTGAGTCTTGAAAATATGGCCATGGCAACATCAGGTGATTATCGAAATTATTTTGAAAGTGGTGGTACTCATTATTCACATACAATTAATCCTGTCACAGGTAAGCCTATTAAGCATTCACTAGCAGCTGTCACAGTGCTGCATAGTTCAGCAATGCATGCAGATGCGTTAGCTACGGCTTTTATGGTTTTGGGAACAGAAAAATCATTGATACTGGCAAATGAAATTAATGTTGCACTTTATATGATTATCAAAACTAATGAAGGTTTTGAAGAGCGTTACAATAAATACTTCAAACCTTTTTTAACCAATCATGTTTATTAAGATTAGTATATTCAGAGATAGCCAAAAATGAGTGAAATTATTTTTTTGATTATACTGTGCCTTGCGATATGGTTTTGGCAGGACGCTTTACATGCGCGAGAATTAGCTGTTAAGCGATCACGTCATTATTGCAATGATATTAATTATCAGTTTCTAGATGAATCCGTGGTGATGATATCTATAAAACCTGGACGTGATTTTTCTGGAAATTTTGCATTTCATCGTTATTATCATTTCGAATTCAGCGATGACGGTAAAAATCGTTTTAGTGGAACAGCCCATTTAATAAAACATCATCTCCAATCAATACAGCTTGATCATCCTGATGGTATAATTCTAGAGTCAAACTTAAATAGCAAAGATTAAATCTACGAGGAAATAAACGATGCCTTCATTTGATATTGTATCTGAAATTGACCAGCAAGAACTTACTAATGCGGTAGATCAAGCGAATAGAGAGATAAGTAATCGCTTTGATTTCAAAGGAACTGACTCGAAGATTGAGTTGATTGAGATCGGTTTGACTATAATTTCTTCATCTGAGTTTCAGGTAAAACAGATTCATGACATCCTTGAAACAAAAATAGTGAAACGTAAAATTGATGTTCGCTGCCTGAAGTACGGTGACATTATTGAGAATAATAAAGAAGCACAACAAACCGTTGAAATAAAAAAAGGTGTTGATGCCGAGCTCGCCAGAAAAATTGTAAAAATGATAAAAAGCAGTAAATTAAAAGTTCAGGCAGCGGTTCAAGGTGACCAAGTTCGTCTTACTGGAAAAAAGCGTGACGATTTACAACAAACGATAGCAGCTATCAAAGAAGAAAAATTTGGAACTCC
>Ga0115555_1000603_pt1 | contig 24674 bp, 10 predicted proteins | sample COGITO_mtgs_1104_2_FD_87285 | JGI IMG/M metagenome (GOLD analysis project Ga0115555, IMG submission 87285) | Pelagic marine microbial communities from North Sea - COGITO_mtgs_110407 | ecosystem: Environmental > Aquatic > Marine > Epipelagic | place: Germany:Helgoland, sampling site Kabeltonne... | reverse complement strand
TGACAAAAAGCTTTGAAGCCGTCAAAAAAAAAAGAGTGAGAGACCTACCCCTCTTTCTTTTCTTTTCTTTCTTCGCAAACAAAAGGACGACGACTCACCATCATGACGACGGTTGCGACTACTCCTTTTGAAGCTAGTCGTGCGTCCTCGTCGTCGTCAGTAACGCGCGTTGTTCGCTCTTCTTCTTTGTCTTCTTCTTCTTTTCGGAGGAGGACGACCAACAACAACAATTTCGAGGTTTTGAGAAGTGGAAGAAGAAGAACAAACAAACCTATTTCTTTGTCATCACGTTTTAGTAAACCAAAGACGACGGTGAACGCCGCCGAAGGATCTCCGACGAGCAGCACTTCTCAACAACAACCCCAGCCTGCGTTTATTCCCGCGCACGAACGACAAACGTTATCGAAAATTCCTCCGGAACAGCTCGCTTCTGGGGGCATGCGATTGTCCGCACAAAACGAGGATTTCAAAGTCTCCTTCCGAAGGTTTTTAGCGTACGAGTTCATGTCCATGGACGAAACGTACGACGAGACGAAAATTTCAGTGTTGAACCTGGATCCTCCAATATTTACGGTGGAGGAGTTCATCTCGGAACAGGAATGCGACAATTTAGTATTAGCGGCGAAAACGAGCGGTGGTTTAAAAGTCTCCGCCATAGGCGGCGGCGCCGCGAACGAGAACATTCGCACGAGTAAGACGGTGGCGTTGAACTCGCACGGGTTGGAAAATCACGCGAGTAAGAAGGCGATTTTAGCGAGCGCGGAGAAATTATTGCCTGATATACGAGGATTGAGTACAAAAAAGAACGCGTTTAAAGCACCGGCGGGTGGGAAGAGCGAGTGGGCGTTCGAGTTGCCGCAAGTTGCGCATTATAGCGGCGGAGAATATTTTAAGAAACACGAAGACGCGTTTCCGATTGGCATCGCCACGGAGAAAGGGTATCAGAGAAGAGCGACGGTCTTGGTGTATTTGAACGATGTTCCGAATGGTGGAGTCACTCGATTCGAGTATTTAGATTTGGATGTCCAACCGAAAAAAGGGAAGTGCTTGGTTTTCTTCCCCGCGAGCGTGGCGGCGATGCCGGATCCGAGGACGTTACACACGGCCACAGAGGCGGAGAACGGGTGCGAGAAATGGGTATCTCAGTTATGGGTGAGTCACTCAACCCCACCGGCGTCGGCTGGGAGTAGTGATAATAGTGCTAGTGCTGGACAACCAGCGGATGTTGCTCCGAAAAAACTCAACCGAGCGCAACGACGGATCCAGGAACGAGAGGAAGCCAAAGCTGCCAGAAAGAAGAAATAAACGAGAAGAAAACTTTTGTACGTATCAAGTATTGTATTCTATTCTATTCCTATTCCTATTCCTATTAATTCACTGTTTCCTCTTTACCAACAACGCGTTCACCGCCAGGTATTGCATGACGTCTACGTAATTCTGAGAGTTGTGTTCCAACGCCGGCGCCAACGCCCTCAACGGATTGTTCTGCGCGCCAGACGTGAAATCTTCCAGCTGCCACGTTAACCGTTCCAAATGCGTCTCTAAGTTCGCAGTCTCTTTAACCACCGCTCGTTTTGCCGCGTTATCGTTCCCTAGCTCTAAAAAAATCAAATATCCACTCACTTCGTATAAAAATCGATCCATGGTTAACATGCCTCTTCTCCCGAACGTTTCTTCTTTCCATTTCAATAAATTTGCGCCCCATTCGTTCGATTTCAAGGTGTTAAACACTGGATCGTGCGATAACCACATCCTGGGAACGATATCGTTGCTCAAAACGTGCGCTCTCAACGCAGATTCTTCCAAACCAATCGCATCCAACGCCGATTTCGGGTACCCTCGAAACGTCTCCTTCTCTTCCTTTTCCATTTTGTTCAACAGCGACATGTCCAACGCCAAAACGTTCGGCGACCCGTACGTGTGCACGTTTACTTTCATCTTCACACAATCCACATCTAATCTCAATTTCGTCCAAGCCGCTAATATCATCGCAATCGATCCTCCCAATGAATGTCCGCAAAACGTCAACTTCTTCACTTCTTCCCCTACGTCCGGTCCTTTGATGTACGGCGTTATTTCGTTGAAGAACTCCTCGGTCATCTCATACACGCCCGTGTGACACCCGACTGGTACATCCGGGTGCACTTGCGTCGGCCAAACTTTACTAATTTGATTCGATAATCGAATCCTATCCACGTTCTGGTCGTCCCCCCACACCGCGCCTCTCGCCACGATAGTTCTTTCCACGATATCTTCTTTCTTCATTTCATCGAACCCAATTTTTCTATCCGCGATGTAGACTCTCGTCACCGAGGTGTATTTCTCGTACACGAGTGAATACCCGTCCGATTCTAACAACTCTTTCAAGTTGTTTTTGTAGCAATAGTTGGACAATCGCGCCGTGAGCGCAGCTTTGGAGTATTCTTCGTTTTTGTTGTTTTCGTCGTCATCATCATCATCATCTTTCGTTCGATTTTGAAACGTCATTTTCGCGTCGTCGTCTTTATTAGAAAGAGCACCGACACAAAAGCACCCTCTCCTCCTCCTCCTCCTCCTCCTCGGAGACAAATGCACAGAAGACGGACTTCTGCTCTTGCTAGCACTGCTTCGTATTGTTCTTATTGTTGTCATTGTTCTCATATTCGCTCTCGTCGTCATATGATTCATAGTTTTGTGTTTCTTTTTGAAGCAAATTTTTCATTTTTTCATTTTTTTGGTCAAACTGTCAAAACACAAAAGTCTCCTCTCTCACTAAAATTCGAGACAAGACACGAAAATGGCGAAGACAGAAAAAACATCATCAACATCATCTTAGAGGTTTTGGTGATGAAAATGGTGGTTATACTTCCATTATTGCGATGTCACGGCGTTTTTGTCCTCTTTTCTCTTGTGTTAGTCTCGTCGTCTGCTTTTGTTGCCGAGTTTGAGGAGGAGGAGGAGGATTCAAAGAATACGTTTTTGAGGAGGAGTGATGGTTTTAACGATGATGATGAAAATGATGATGCGAAAGGTCGTCGTCAAAGTTTTCTCGGTGGTTCTTCTTCTTCTTCTTCTTCAAACGCTGCTGATGTGGGGAACAGAGCTCGATGGTTGTTTGAACGATCCGGGAACGTGCGGTGGTCGTTAAAAAACGAAGACGACGACGAGGAAACGACGAAATCGTTCTCGTTGAAAGATGTGATTGGTGCGAGATATTCAGACGACAGAAGAGGACCGGCGATGGAAGTATACGAATCCACCGGCGAATTCGTGACGATGGAACTCACGTTTTCGAGAACAAACAACAAGAATCGAGCGACGAGGAGGAGTTTGGTAAACGTGGGAGGAAAAGGGGCAGAGGTTGGTAGATATTTTAGCGGAGACGGAAGGATCAAAGCGGTGACGACGTCGTCTGTTTCATCCTCCGTATTCGCGTTGCGAGAGGACGGGGAGGTTTTGGGATACGATGAAGAAAAGCCGGGGAACGTAAAGAACATCACGAAACCATTTCAAGAAAGCGTGAGCGTGCACTGCGCGAAGAGTAAGGAAGTGTTTACGCTCTTTCACGTGAATAGAGAGAGTTCTGAACACCAAAAAGAAAAGTTGTGCGCGATGTGTTTGGAAACGAGACGAGCCGGAGGGAGAGTGATTTATAACGGGTTTTGTGCGGAGTTGAACGAGGACGACGGAATAAAGGTAGATGGCGACGTTTCGAGTTTTTCCTACATAGTTTCTCGAGAATACGAACCTATAGCGTTCCAAGCGGTTGATGATTACGTGGTTGCTTTAGAGAGACAAAAGAAAAACGACGGAATGTTTCGATTACAAATGTTCTCGAGCAAAGCGATTTTAGTTTCCTCGAAACTGAAATCACCGATTGAACCGATTTTGGCGTATTCCTCGAATAATAATAATAAAGGGGTAGACGATGATCAGATTAAAGTTCTCTCTTTAACTTACTCCAAGTTCAACGACGACGACGATATCGCTCCAAATGCCGTACCGAATACCTTGGGTATCTTTACCCTCGGCGTCCCGATCGGAACGACGACGAACCAAACAGACGCGATAGTTCTCCGAATGTTCAACGCGCGAACGGAAGACATCTCAGCCACGTTGGCGAGTGCGCACGTCACCATCAAATGGACCCGGATTCTCTTCGTCGTCTTGATTACCATAATCGGCTGTTCCGCGATGCTGTTATGCGCGGCGTCTGCTTTCGTCGGAACGCCAAAACCATTTTTGGAAGAAGACGTAGAAGCCAACGGCGACGTGGAAGAACAGTTACTCGATTCCATTCTAGAAGAAGAAGAAGAAGAAACAGAAGAAGAAGAAGAAGAAGAAGAAGAAGAAGAAGAAGAAGAAGAAAAACAAGACAAAATAGTAGACAATAACAGCGTTCTTAGCTCTAGCGACGCGCAAACACTCTCTCACGAAAATGAAGAAGAAAAACAAGAAGAAAAACAAGAAGAGGAGGAAGAAGACGACACCGATCGTCGTCTCGCCGGTGGCGTTCAAGCGTTCTTCGAGAGCTTTCTTTTTACTTCTTCTAAAAGCTGATCGTGAGATGATATGCGTTTTTGACGGCTACAAATAGTTTTTAGATAAATTTAGAGGAAACAAACATCCACGTCACAATATCTATTCTATCTGTCACACACATGCTTCGCGCCGCCTGCAATCGATTCATACTCGCATCGAACCCTTTAATAAGAACAATGTCCACGTCTGCCACCTCTGGCGTTTGGAAGCACCACAAAGTCGTTCCGGAGACACCCGCGGGGTTTACCATGCGAGGAACTGTCCCCACGGACGAGAACGGCGTCGATGTGATGATGGAAATGTGGGAACGGGGAAGTTCAGAGCCTCCGCATTCGCATCCGGGCGATGACATGACCGTGGTCATAGAAGGGAAAATGTCCGTGCAATTCTTCAAAAAAGACGGGGAGAAACTCGTCGAGGACGGGAAACCGTTAATTTTGAACAAAGGCGATGCGGGGTACATCGAAGGTGGGCGCATACACGACGCGAAATATTTGGAAGATTGCAAGTTGGTCTACGTGCACGATAAACAATTCGGATTCGACGCCGCAGCCGTGAGCGCTTAATACTACTAATAACAGTACTAATACTACTTATCTATCTATTAATACTCCATCGTGGTACGGTAGCGATGGAAACATAATATTAATACTAATATGCTTTAATAATAATAATAATAATATCTATCTATTAACGGTACGGTACGGGTACCGATGGTAATATAATCTAATATACTGTGTTGTTGTTGCTATGTGTTGCTGTTGTTATTACTCAGTTTCTATTCCTAATATACCGGCAGTATCTATGAAACACTTAATAATTATTAATAACGATTGTAATGCTGCTGACTGAGTTCGCGAAACGCTCTGGAGGCCTCGTTACGATTTTCAACATCGTTCGTGAAATGGTACGTCTGCGCGAGTAAATATTGCGATTCTTTGACGATGTCGATGTTGCCGAGCTTTTCTCCGAATAAAGAGGCACGGTTCAGGTCATCGACGATAGATTCAATCGTTTCTTCAATTTCCTCGTCCGTTTCATCTTGGATGTTGACTTCCAAAGACGCTTTGGCGTTGATCAAATGAAACCGAGCTCGTAAGCGCAGCTCGTTCGAGCTTAAAAACGCTCTCGAGTACTTCTCCAAATATAGTTTGCCCAAGTTCGCGTGCGAGCCTTTCAACTCAATCAAACACTCCGCGACGATAAGTTTCGCGAACAACGCGTACTGGTCGACGCCTAAATCTGTCGCGCGCTTATCCACTCCTAACGCTCTCAACAATGCAAACGCGTAGTTTTGCGAATTCTTAAACGTCTCCGCGACGCCCAACTCCGATTTCAAAACGTGCATCGCGTTTCTCGGGTCCGCGCTGCTATTTCCGTTTTTCATCGACGAATCGCTTTCGAGTTGAGAGAAAGCAAAGGTCAGAATATCTGCACCTCTCAGAAAGCTTTCGAATGATTCTGCGTAGTTTCTGTTCATGGCGTAAATTTCAGCCAACGCCCGATTCGCCTCTAATACCGCACTCGAATCCGTCTTCTCGCCAATCGGATGAACCAACGCGTGCATCTGTCGCATGCACTCGTTCGCTTCGAAACACTCGTTCCGTGCGATAGCATCGTCGAATAGTATCGAAATTCTCGCCGCGTTCAACTCTCTCGAAACTTCCTCGTTATCATCCACGTGTTCACGCAAACGCGATTCCGCTTTTTCGAGTTCCATCAAGGCGCGTTCGGTGCCTCTCGTCCTTTGCGTGGATTTCGATAAAACTGCAAATGCTCGCGCGGCGTCCACGGGCGAAGCATCTTTCAAAGTACCCTCGGATAATGCTTTCAAATTGGCAACCCTCGCTAACCCGTCGTCGCCCCGCGTCGACCACGTCGTCGATTGCATCGAAAACGCCGGCGTGCGCAAACAGTTGATGGCGTTTTTCGTTTCTTTGGCGGTGTCAAAAGTGGCGTAACGTTGTAAGGTGCCTAAAGACGTGTGCGTAACTTTCCCACCAGCTGTTGAGGAAGACGCCATCGTGGATGAAGAAGCGGGATATATTTCGTTCATTCGAATCAAAGACGTCGCCTGTGCGACGGCGATAGCATCAAGCGATTGGTTACCGCCGCCTTGCGTTTGTTGTTGTCCGGTGGTATTCGCGCCGCCGTTCGCACCTCCGGTATTTCCGGAAGACGGGTTATTCGAAGCGCCCTTTTCTCGTAAAATTATCTCTTGTTTGCGCATATGTTCTGCGGTCGTTCTCGTAGCTGGCGCGGAAGCAACGAGCGTTGTTTTATGCGACAAAACTTCGACGTTTTGAATAGCTTTTTCAACAACTTCTGGTGCAGATATTTGAGTCGATGTAGGCGCGGAAACGAACGAGGTGGTACCTTTCGTCGTTGCAGCCGCTACGCCAGCGTTTTTGCTCGTTAATGCCGCTCTACGTTCCTCCATAACGCGGTCTCTTCCAGCATCGTTCGGAAACGCCGCCACTTGTCTAGCTAACGCCAACTCGGCGTAGCTCGCCAGCGCGGGATTTTTCAACTGTCTTCCAAGCTTTAAACACCGACGTAAAAGTGTTCGAGATCGCTTCGCTTTTTTCAAGACTGATGAAGACGAAGATAACGAAGAGGATGTCGAGGAACTATACTTTTGTTGTTGTTGTTGTTGTTGTTGTTTGATGTTGTCTAAAGATTCTTCGAAAGGCTCGTCGTCGTCCTCATCGCTATCTTCATCCTCGTCTACGTCCACGTCGTCGTCGTCGTCGTCGAAATACTCCGACTCGGCTAAAAGCCCACTCAACGCTAACGCTTTCGCTAATGCGTCTTCATCTCCAGATTGCTGCGCGATTCGCGTCGCCTCTTCTAACGCTCTCGCGGTTTCTTTTCGATGTTGAAACTGCGCGTGCGTTGCGCAGAGCGCAATTAAAGCCTCCGCTGCTCGTCTTCCAGATTGCGACACGGGCGTTATGGAGTGCGCGCTGCGACTTCCTCCACCACCAGCGCTAATCAACTCGTGCAACAAAACAGACTCGTCCGCGGGGATATCTCCGTTTATTTCAAAGTGTCTGTGTAAATGGAACAAAGCGTTGACGACATCTTTTTGTTTTAAACTCTCCACATGTCTCGCGCGCGGATGCCTGTTGTGAATCGCCGTGTTCTCATGTTCCGCTAAAACTTTACGAAGCACCGCACCTACGCTCTTGTTGTTCTTCGTCGGAAAACCAGAATTCCCACTATTGCTGCGACTGTTAGTATTTCTAGTGCTGTTATCTTTCTCTCTCGGGTCAAGAATACCTCCTAAACCCATAGCGATGCCAAACGGAAGCGTTTCGTCCTCCTCGTCGTTACTTTCCTCTTCATTCGCCGAACTCTTCTTAACCCCTAATCGTTCGCACTTCTCCACCAACGTGTCCACAATCGCGCGTTCGTTCGCTTTGCTCGTTCTGTGCAGCAAAAAAGTAACTTCTCCTTTTTCTCCACCGTTCATCTCTTCCGCCGCCGCGTTCACGAACGCATCGAAATCTTCCCGATACCTTCTCAACATCTCGTGACACTCGCACACGCCGTCAAACGACAAGCGCTCAAATTCAACCAACTGTCGTCGTAAAAACCTCCCGCACACACTTTCCGGATCAATCTTCCTCACCGCTAAATCTTCACCGCTCGACACCGCGAAACAATCTCTCGCCTCCCTCGCTAAACATCTCGGCAGACGTTCAAATTTTCTCACCAGTTCGTCAACCGACTCGAGTAAATACTTCTCCTTCGTTTGCAACACGTGGAAGAAATCCTCGATTTGCTGCGCTTTATCGCATCTCGTTTCATCATCATCATCATCATCATTATCGGCGTACTCTTCTTCGTATTCATCGTAACCATTATTATTATTCGCTCTCGACACTTCCATCTCTTCTTCTTCTTCTTCTTCGCTGTTCTTCTTTGTCTTCTTCTTCGTCTTGGAGGAAGAAGGAAGCACAAAAAACCGATACACTCGTCTCCAAAACTCCTCCGAATCTGGTTCGCACAACACCAATCCATTCGACGACGACGTCTTCCCTCTCTCCATCAAAACCTCTTTCGTCACGAACCGAACGATTTTTTTTCGAAACTTCAAGGTTAAACTCTCGTACGCGTTTTCCGCGTCGTAATACTTTTTCCTCTCCTCCTCTTCTTCTTCCCTCTCATCAAAATCATCGTCATCGAGTCGTTTCTTTTTCCCTACCGAAGAAATCCCTTTAACCTCTGCGTTTGGTTGGCACGCGATTTCGAGCAAAGAGCACAAATGAACGACGTATGGGGTTGGGATTGCAGAAGTCTGGTCGAACTGCACCGTCTGAACTCTCCGTTTTGACATCATATACTCTTCTTCTTGTTAACAATGTTGTTTTTAATGTGGGCGAGAGAGAGAGAGAGAGAGAGAAAAAGAACTGAGTGAAGAAGAAAAAAAGACAAACGATTTTTTTTTTTGAATTTTTTTTCAAAACAACTCTTTCTTGCCTTTTTTTGGTTGTTTTTTCGTTTTTGTTTTTTCATCGTCCGTCAGTTTTTTTGTTGTGTATCTCGTTCTAGGTGATGTAATTTCTGTTGTCTTGTCTCAAATCATCAAACTCTAAGAAGAAGAAGAAGAAGAAGAAGAAGAAGAAGTTAAAGAAGAGGACAAAGAAGACAAAGAAGGCAGAGAGAGGAGCCCGCGTTTCAAATGGTGCTCCCGAACGGCAGCACGCATTACTTCAACGACGACTCCTCGCGGTTGTTACAACCGGCAGATTTAGTGTTCTGCGAAAAGAGACGACAAAAGAAGAAGAAGGTAAAGAAGAAGAAAACGATGTCGAGGAGGAAAAAAAGTAGGAATACAACGAAGAATGTAGGTGATGAGGAGGAGGAGGAGGAGGAGGAGGAAAAGGAGGAACAAGATGTACCGATAGAAATAAACGAAGCGTTTGAGAACGCGTACCACATAGGGACAGTCGCGGATACCTATCACGACTCGGATTCGGAATTTTTTGATTACGACTCAGAGGGACAGATTTTAGAGGACGACACGGAAGTTTTAGTCGCGTTCGGGACGACGGAGCTGAAAATGGGAGAGACTTGGGGTGGGATGAGAGTCAACAAAGGGGGGTCAGACTTGATCTGTTCTAAAGTAGAGGACTTGACGATATTAGACAGACGGTATTTCGCAGTTGGCGATAATTGCGTGAAGGCAAAGAATACGTTGGGGATGTGCGGGAAAATTGTGGACATGAACGTGAAGGCGACGCTGTTCTGTCCGGCGACGAAGGAGTACGCGTACGGAGTGGACTCGAACGAGTGCCAGACGTTACGGAGAGTGTATCCTGAGGCCACGGTTGTTTATGGAAACTGGATAGGGATCGTAGAGACTGTGACAGATGTTATCAGGGTGGGATTGTTGAAGGACAACGGAAAGAAGGCTACAAGGAAGAAGAAAACCGGGAAACGGCTGAAACCCTCTTGGCCGCTACCAGCCGGTGATGCTTTCGTCAAGAAAGAAGGAGATCGAGAAGATGTCGAAAATCACGCGTATCTGGACGAGGAGTTGCCAGATTTGCTAGTGGAAGTGAAGCCGAGCGGGCAATCGGACGAGTATGCCAGCGACGGTGAAGAATTATCGGACGAAGAGGAACGGGAATATTATTATATGAACACGCTCGGCCTCCGCCATTGCGACGAGGCCGAATCAAGTAGAGTTGACAGGTTCCATCTTGCATCGACGCAGTGCGGGTGCTATCGCCCAGGCGATATCGTTGACGTGGAGGAACAAAAAGTAGGGCGAGCTGTACAGGAAGTTCTGCGCGATGGAAGGGATAAGGTAAGACTCGACCGCGCAGATTTTCTCGAACACTGTTGGATTAAAGGTGACGAGGATGACGACGAATGGGTCACACTTTTTTCGGCGTTTGCAGTAGATAACGAACCCCATTATGCAGAGGATTACGAAGAAATTACAAGTAAACAAGACGAACAATACGACGCAAATATGGCCGTTGTGTGCAAGAAACTTGTATACCAGAAGCATAGCATGGCGCAAAGGGCAGTCGTGAAATCCATCCACGACGGCATGGCACAGGTGAAGTGGAAGATGCAACACCTTTATAAAGAAGAAGGTATGGTACGAAATGCTCGAGAGTATAAAGACGATCCTTTACGTCGAGTTGCACCGAAGAAACTTCCTTGCGAGGAAGAAGAAGTAGTTTTAGAAGAAGAAGAAGATGCGCCTCCCGATGGCAATCCTGAACATTTTTTGCCGCCATGGTGTGAAAGTTCGTGCAAAGTACAGGAGAAACCTCCGCGCTATATGCCATCGTCAATGCTCACCGTTGTCGATAAGTTCTGTGCTCACTTTTTACAAGCCGGAGATCACGTCTTGTGCGATAAAAATGCTCTGAAAAAATACTTTCCGGAAGCGCATAAACGCGCGCTTCGCTTCGAAGAAAAGCGCGAGAAGCTTTGGGTGCAGGAGGAGAAGAAAGAGGAAGAAAAACAGAACTTTTACAAATCGTCGTTAACGTCAAACGATGAAGTTTATTGCGCTCGCGTCATTTCTACTGAAACCACGTGCGAAGTTCTGTGGCAAGACGGGTCCAGAACGCTTGAAAAGGCTAAAGATTTATTGAAAATGGAACACTTAGAAGACCACGTGTACATGTGCGGTGACTTTGTGGTGAAATCCAGCGAGTTTAAGAAAGCTGTCGGGTCGGAGAAAGTGCAAGATCTCGAGAAGACGTGGGAGGACGATTTAATGAGGAAACGCGAACAGTATAGCGAGAAAACAGTTCTTGACACTTTCGCAGTTGGTTACGTCGAAGCTACGAACAGCGAAGAGCGCACGGCAGACGTTGTCTGGATCGCCGATGCGTTTGTATTTGAAGCTTCAGAGAATGACAACGAGAGGTTCTTAGCAAACGCAGAAGGTAAAGAACGACCACCGCACGTCATGGAGCTCAAATGGCGCGAAGACTGGGATGATGATGATTTCTCGAGCGAAGGTAAACCCCCGCAAGTTTCCATCGATGGCGGCGGTGCTTCGTATTTCGATAATCACTATAACAAATATTACGCCAATACCATGAACAAGTTACTGGAGCTAAAGAAAAGAAAAGCGGGAGAAAATGAATGTACTAAACGTGGCGTTGTAAGATTTAAGTCCAGAGAAACGGTTCCGGTGTACGCACTTCAGTCATACCCTTCGGTATTGTTCCAAGCGTCTGGAAATGACGTCGTTTTGAGAAATATTCCGGGAATCGACCAATTGCTTGTGGAAAATGATCAGCCTGATACTATGGGCATCGAAGATTTCATGACTGTTCCTAACGACAATAACAAAGAAGTTTCAGCTTCGACTGGGCCTAAAGTTTTAGACTCTTTAGTAGAACAGTGGGGTTCGACCAGATTCATGCACGAGTTGAAGAATCACGATATTTTCAATCGTGATCTGGCGCCACCGCATGCGTTGGCGGCGTGTGAACGCATACTAGGATCAATTCATATCGACGCCACAAAACGCGATCCTGTTCACTTCTTGTGCAGTGCTGTGAAGGATGTTTTCGTGCCTTTCTATGAACGCGAATTACAAGTTGTACCTGGGAACCCGTGGTCCGTTCCCAAACTCGAGGAGAATGTGTATTGGTTCCGAGGATCTTCCAAAACTCCAAAAAGGTTAATCGCAACTTCCCCGGAATGGCAACAATCGCATGGTGAACACGTGCGAGTGTGGGGTTTCGCCGCCGCAGAAGCTTACAAGCACAGACACGCGAAACACCCTAGACTGAATTCGACTAAATTAGACAAATTCGGCGCGCGTACATACATCTCAAGTTTTGTACAAGACGTTTCGTGGGTCGGAGAGATCGTAGAATCGAGTGCTGGTCTGATGAAGATAGCGTGGGGTAGTGGAACAAATACACATCAACCGCCTTTTAACATCGAGCTGTGCGAGCTTTTGGATGATTCAGACGATAGTGATTCGGATGATGGCGATTCAGACGATTCTATGGAGAGCGGATGGGAAACAGATGAGAACGAAGATTATTATTCGGAGTTAGACCAAGAGGAAGACGACCAATCATGGGGGAGTTTCCCCACCGGCAGAATCTCGGAAACACATTCTGATGATGGGTTTTCAGACTCGGAACTTTCCAGTGTGCCAATGATGGATTTTAGTGGTGATGAAGGAGAAGAAGAAGGAGAAGAAGGAGATATGGGTTTGACGATTGATGACGATTCCTTCGACGATGAGGAGAGTGACAGGGTTAGCGGTAGCGAAGACTTGGACCTTCTTGACGATGAGAATGGTACAATCGAACGCGGTGCTGGTTCAGTAGCCGTATTTGGTTCGCTTCTCGATGGCCAACTTGAATCAATCCGTCGAATGGTTGAAGATACAGCGGCGAAGGATTTTATCTGGAGAGGTAAAATCTTCGGGAAAGACCAAGACGATATAAAGAAGAGTAGTGGGTCTATCGACGCAGATTCGATATCTCGCTTGGTCAAAAATGCGTTACCGCCCGGTCTATTCGAAGAAGACACTGCCGACGCGGCAGTTGACGACATCATGGAAAGATACAAAAAACTGAGCTTCAGCGCACATACTGAGCTGAAGAAGACTTTGACCAGGTATTCCGACGAAGAGCTGAAGCTATTGCTCATCTCCACTCACTTCTGGCGCCGAAGAAGGGGGGCTGGCTTTGAAGAAGACGACGAAGTGTTAGGAGATAATGCAGAGCCAAGTGATCTCGAGAAGGATTTTGTCTCGAAAGCACAGTTGAACGCCGAATATGCCGCCAGATCTCGGAGATACAAGGATATGGCACATCCACGCAACATCGCAAAAGCCTATCCTGGTATATTTCTGGATGCAGACGACGCCCGGACCACTGTTTCTGATGTGTTACGGGACTCTAGTATACGCTCAAATATGGTTGGGTTGAACGCTTTCCATTCCTTGGTAGAAGCGAACGGACCTCGCAATACCTCTAGAGATGAAATGCCGTCATTATTGGATTCGCTCAATTTCGTCTGGAGACAAGAGAGGAAGGAGAAAGTGAAGCAGCTCGAGAACCAATTTCTTTGTCGCAGTCCAAGGCAAACGTTGTCGAAAGTTGACGACGATGCAACGATCGCGGATGAGAATAATATCAACGACGAGGATGAAGAGGCATTGTCTACAAGTTTTGATGTCGTCGACGGCGGCTTTTCTGATTTTTTACTCAGAGATTCGAGTTCTCAAATGAATTTGCCGCGACAAGTTCAGAAAGCTGTTCAAAAAGAATGGTCAATCTTACATAAAGGCTTGCCCGCGAACGAAATTTGGGTAAAATCGTCGCAAGCGAAAATGAACGTTTTGCGGGCGATGATCAAAGGACCATCGTTGACGCCTTACCACGACGGTTTATTTTGCTTTGACATTTTGTTCGACGAGAACTATCCGTCTGTTCCTCCAAAAGTTCATTATCACTCGTACGGATACCGACTCAATCCAAACTTGTACAAGGAAGGCAAAGTCTGCCTGTCGTTGCTCAATACGTGGGACTCGGAGGAAAATTCGGAAAGATGGAGCAGTTCATCAAGTGCGTTGCAGGTTTTAGTTTCGCTCCAAGCGTTAGTGCTGAACGATAAGCCTTATTACAACGAAGCGGGCTACGAAAAACAACGTGGAACGGAAGAAGGCATTCGAAACTCAGCCATGTATTCAGAAAATGCGTATCTTCTCAACTTGAAGACGATGATACAAACGATCAAACGCCCACCCGTAGGGTTTGAGGCGCTCGTTCGAGCGCACTTCAAAAGTCGTCGAGCCTCGATATTAAAGAGCATTGCTGCGTATCTTGAAGGTGCACCAGTTGGTAGCTATTGCGATGACCCGAACGTACAGCACACGAAGCACGACACGCACAATGTGAAACCGACGAAAGGGTTTCTACTAAGTTTACAAGGGTTACAAGAAACGGTGCGAACTGCATTCCGGAAGATTTGAAGATGAACGACAACTACTATGATTGTTCTTCTCATACATTTTTTCGTGGAGCTAACATACCCCGACCTTAGAATTTTTTAATAGTAATGCGTGCGCGCGGCTTTTTCTACGCATTTCATAACAAATGCACCAATCTTCACTTCTGTTGGACCAAGTTCACTGGCGCCTCTTGCACACCGAGCCATCATGCGGCTCAAATTTGCATTCTCCGCCAGCATCCGCATCGCAGATTCCTGCGTTTCCGTAATCGAAAGAATATGCGCAATCATAATGAGCGCATATCGCAAGACTCTCGCGTTGATCCCAGAAACTGGCGCGACTTTAGACGACGGCGTTTTCCTTGTCTTGATCTTAGCTTTCTGAACCGCCATCTCCCAAAGCGCCGTGTTTGCCGCTGCGGCCAAAACGTTTTCCTTACGAACAACTCTTGGCCACCCTTTCCAATCCAAGTGCGCAAACGCGGCTAAGACGCGCAAAGATAAATCGACGAGCTCTCTCGATCGAGAGCACGTGTAGTTTATGTAAGTTGCATTTTGATCCTGCGTCGTCGCAATATCCATGATATTCGTGGACGTCGAAGGGATTTCGTTCCTCAAAACAGATACTACATCGCTCAACACCGCATATTCGTTCAAGGCGTCTTGGAATGATTTACACGTAGATAGCGTACGGATGAGAGACAGGCATGCCATTCGCGTATCTTGCGGCGAGCTTGCTTTCAAGCAATAGTTCAACCAACACGAAGTCGTAATCTGTGACTGCTTTGGCGCCGAGATAACACCGGATTGTGGGATCTCATCTTCTCCAGTTTTTAAATTTGTCGTCGGGACCGCCCGTCTCGACGCAACCATTGTCATCACCAAATCACTCGCGGGTAATACGCGACTACCAACTACATCTCTCCCATTTGTAAATTCAGAAGCAGCAAATGAGGTTAACCAAGTGAGAGCACCTAGGAGAGGCGATGTAGCTTCCCATGCTCGTGCACCAACACATCTACGCAAACAATCAACGACAATCGCCACCGCATCAAACTTCTCATCCACTACAGCGGTAGCGCTTCGAGAAGGAGCGCTCGAAGAAGCGTCGCTCTTTTTCGATTTTGACGCGCCCTTAGATGGAGCGGTGATGTAATCTTCTGTGGGAACTTGCTCTTTCGTGTGCACGAAAACTCTCCCAGTGGTTGAGAGCGGGTGCGGTAGCAATGAACCGCCGGCGAAAGAACCGGCGCACGCGCTCGCCACATCAAACTCTGAACCGTTGATTCTTCTGCGAAGGATCTTTCTCTTCTCGTTACCTCTAACATTTGTCGTTATCGAAGCTGCGACCGTCGCTTTATCGGTGATCATCATGTCATCTTCCTCTACAGAATCTTCCGCTTCGTCATCTTCAGTAGCTCCACCTCTTGGGGGCGGTTGCGATGTTGAGAGATTTCTGAGCAAGTTGCGCCGCCGAGCTTCAATCACTCTTCGACAGCACGTTTGATCGTTCTTAAGCAGAATTAGCAAAAGTCTCGCTGCTGAAGCCGCGAGTTCATCTCGGGCGTTATCGTCCGCAAACTCGTTCCTCGGTGGATTCAAGTCTTTGTCGCCGTCAAACGCTGCGACAGATTTCAGCGCCTCAAGAAGCGTGATGAGGAAATTCGCGTTACTGAATACCTCATTGATACTATCAATTCTATATCCGCTGTTCTTCGGGGTACCGTCTACATAAATATTATCGTCTCCCTGATCTTCATCGTCGAGGAAAACAGAAGCGAGCGCTCGGCCAATCGCCACGCTGTGGTACTCCCATCCTTCCTCTATATCGCGCAGTCCGCTCCCGACTTTCTTGCTATTAGTATGACTACTACTACTATTTTTCTTCTTTCTCAAAGACGCCAACGTGGCACCTTTTTCAACAGCTTGAGTGTGGAAACCGAGAAACACCAAAGCATCACGTTTGGCAAAAGAATCTAAAAAGAACGCAAACTTCTTCGACGAGGTTCCTCTTTGATTGTCCGCGTTGTTATTGTTGGTAGCATTACCGTGATAGTGGTACAACGCTGAAGCTGCCATTGAAGCTTGATCAAACAAACCTTTCGGTGCTTTCGGTAGCATCGGTCGCCAGTCCGAAACTTCTTTACATGTCGTCGTCGTCGTCGTCGTCGTCGTCGTCGTCATTGCTTTTGGCACCGATGCTATCGTCTTTGTCGTATCCATGTTCTTGATTTGTTGTTGCTGTTGTTGCGCTTGTCGATTTGTCGCACCAGTAGCAGCATTCGCGGCTACGCTGAGGGGATGCTGCTTTTGATGGACGTTGTTGTTGTCGAACCGTTTAATTGCATCCGATACGCTCAAACCACCACCACCGCCTTCCACATCTTGTTTCCTTCGCTTCGCCTCGTTCCCTGCGACCGTCCCAGTTTCATCCTCGCTTCTTTTCTTCTTCTGTAGCTTTTGTTCCTCGAATTCATTCTCTCTCTTCTTTACTTGCTCTCTCAAACCGTAAATCTCGTTCATCAACTCTTGTTTCTCCCTCCTCGACCGCCTTCTCGCGTTCTCTTCTCTCTCCTGCGCCTCTTGCAACTCTTCGTCTTTAAATCCGAGCAAATTTCTCAATTTTTCAACCTCTTTTCGCATCTCTCGGATTTCTGCCGCTGCAACGTGATGCGCCGCGCTCGTGTTCGCGTACGACGTCGTCGCGATCGCAACCTCCGATTGTTGCTGATGACCGTGCGCGATCGCTATCCTACCACTTTGTCCGCCTCCCGCCGTCGCATCCTTCGCCTCCCGTTTCAGCTTGGCGTTTTCCTTCTCGTATTGCTCCACGCGAGAGCGGAGCAACGAGAGCATGCCATCTTTATCTTTATCTCTCCGCTCGAGCTCGTGTAATCGGGATTGTAAAAAATGCGCGTCTGTTACTTCTAAATTGTTCGTATTGTTCTTCTGTTGTTGTTGTTGTTGTTGTTGTTGTTGTTGTTGTTGCGAGACGTCGCCCATCTGTCGCTTCTGCTGTTGAGATTGCGTGATGTTGACGAGATTATTATTCACATTATTATTATTATTATTATTCACGGTTTGTTGCGTCGTCGTCGTCGCGTTCCCGCCGCTCGTTCCAGTGCCACCGCCTCTTTGCCTGCTCGCCTTTTCCGCTTGCTCGATGATGGAGTCAAAGTTACTATTGAGAGTCAGAGAGTAAGTTTAATACATGTTGCAGATGCCTAGATGATAAAAATCCCCCCCGGGAACGAACACACACACAAACAAACAAAACGAGGGATGAGAAGAGAGAAAGAAAGAGAGAGAAAGAGAAAGAGCTTCTTCGCAAGAAAACAAATAAACTCACCTGGCGTCCACGTTCGCCCACACGTCGTCGTCGTCGTCGTCCTCGTCGTCTTGGCCAAAGCCGAACTCAGGTGTTGTGTTCGTTCCCATTCTTCTCGCAGAGCAGAAAAAGCAGTGAAGGAAGCACGTGAAAAATTCAAAAATTCTTCTCGAGACTGTTGAGAAAAAACACAGCAGAAATTTTAGCCGCATTTTTTTAATAAGAAATGACTTTGATGACAACACCATCGAATAAGATACTGATGATGAGAGCGTCTTCACTTTCATCATCATCTCTGCGCAGAAATAGTCGCAGTTATACGAGTAGTCGCAGTTGTTGTTGTTGTTGTTTCTCTTGTCGCGCTGTTTCAAAGAAAATGACGAGGATACAGACGACGGATACAGTTTTGGGAAGAACGCGCGATGCAAAGTTCGTTACGACGAAAAGACGAGTCACAACCGCATCGTCATCATCTTCATCGTCATCGACGGGGAGTAAGGGGTTTACTCGTGATGATATCGTCGAGTCTTTCGAGAGCTCGAAAGCATCCAGTGCACTCCACAACGACGATTTATCTCCCGTTCTGAAACAGAATCGAACGTTTTCAACCTTCGATACCGCTTCCTTGTGGGTCGGTTTAGTCGTCTGCGTTCCCGCCTGGCAACTGGTCTCCAGTCTCATGGGGATTGGAAATTTGAGCGCTTTTCTAGCGCTATTGCTGGTGTTTGTGGCGAATTTATTCGTCGTGTGGCCGATTGTGTTGCAAGCAAACGCGGGTGTTAAATACGGGATCCCGTTCGTGGTGCACGCGCGGTCATCGTTCGGGGTGAAAGGCGCGAACGTGGCTGGATTGAGTCGCGGGTTTATCGCGAGCGCGTGGTTCGGGATTCAGACGGTGGTGGGCGCGAACTGTTTGAGAAGTTTAGCGGTAGATTTCGGGGTGGCATCGGGTGTATCGTCGCCGTATTTGGGAGGCATATGTTATATCATATTTTGGCTCTTGCAAGCGTACGTGGTTTGGAACGACGTGGAGAGCATAAAGACGATCGAGAAGCTCGCGGCGCCGATTTTGCTGTTTTTGACGCTTCTCTTGTTTATATTTACGTGCGTTTCTTCCGGAGGTGTCGTGCAATCGGTTCTCTCTGCGTTTGCGACGAATGATGGTGGTAGTAACATGAGTAGTAATAGTATCGCTGGTAGTTTCTCGTGGAAAACGTTTTTCCAAGCGGCGACGGCGTCGGCTTCGTTTTGGGCGACGATGATATGTAACGTGAGCGATTTCTCGAGGTTTTCGAAATCGCGAGAGAGTTTCGAGAAAGCGTCGTTTGCTATGCCTTTAGCGATGGCTGTGTTCGCGTTCGCTTCGATAGTGGTAACGTCATCGGCCGCACACATTTTGAACACGAGTTCAAATTTGATTACCGATCCGATGGTGGTGACATCGTTGTTGTCGACGCATTTCAATTGGGGTAAAATAGCGAGCGTTTTGGCCGCGATTGGTATATTAACGGCGACGCTAAGCACAAACATCGCGGCGAATATTTTAGCACCAGCCAATGCCATTCAAAATTTAGCCCCTTCGAAATTGTCTTTTCGAACGTCCGCGATTCTTTCGATGATTTTAGGCACCTTATGTCTCCCTTGGAAACTCACCAGCGACGCGAACTCGTACATATTCGTGTGGTTGACTGGATACGGCGCGTTCCTCGCTCCGATTTTAGGAATCATGCTTTGCGATTACTTCCTCATACGAAACCAATACTTAGTCTTGGAAGACTTATACTCCGCCGACAAGAACAGTTCGTATTACTTCACCAACGGCGTCAACTATAAAGCGATGCTCGCCTTCGCCGTAGGCGTCCTCGCAAACTTGCCTGGATTTTTACACGCCGTAGGTCTCTGGCCGTCTTCGATGTTGCCGCAGTGTTTAGCGCTGGCGTACGATTGCGCCTGGTTCGTCGGCGTCCTCGTCGGTGGATGCATGCATTTCGCGCTCGAGAAATTCTTATCCTAGAAGTAGTTATATTAGTAGTAGTTGTACTAAAAGTCGTTTTGAGGCCATGCGTTGGCGAGACGTGATGAAACCGATCCGGACGACGCGTAAACTCGTAAAGTTTGATGAAATCACTCCACACAACATTTACACGTTTTGTCACACAAACACACCAACAAACCACCATGTCCACCATCCCATCCTCCTCCCCTTCCTCCTCGTCGTCACCTTTTTATTACGTTTTCGCGTACGACAGTTCAATCTCCAACGAAAACAATGAAATCGAACGCGTGGTTCATTTCTATCCCGAAGAGACTTCGGAACGAATCCAATGCGAAACGAGCGCGTTTTTGTGCGGATTGGACGCGTTCATGTCGACGTTTCTTACGAGCGAGGACGATGAAAACGAAGAAGAAGAAGAAGACGACGACGAAAAAGAGGAGGATGAAAAGACGACGACGGTAAAGAAAGGATCTTCCTCGTCTGATTCGTCCTTCATCGGCGCGAAAACGAGAGGGAAATTTTACTGCGCGGTGAATGTCCTTTCCTCGGTTTGGTTGGCAGTCGTCGAAGTTTCCGTCGACTCCTCTTCGTCGAGAAGACATCCACTCGAGATGGAACAACAACAACAACAACAACATCAACAACAAGGGAACGAGCGCTTACGGGTGTTACGAGACGTGATGGAGAGAGAAGTGAAAGAGAAGTTATTCGTAAACGACGACACGGCACCACTCGTCGTCGCCGCCGACGCGGAACGGCGTCGTCGCGGAACATCGAGCAGCAGCGAAGAGGAGGAAAAGAGAAAATGGAAGGAAGAGTTGAAGAGGTTAATCGATCGATTAGGGGAGAGGTTGAACGACGAATCGTCGTCGTCGTTTGCGATGGGCGGCGCGATGATGAAGACAAGTAGTGTAACAGAAACGAAAGACGACGAGGATGTGGCGTACGTGCTAGAAGAGAGGGAAAATAGGAGCGGATGTTTTGTTCAAACGAGCGCGTCGAAGTCGTTGGACGCGTTGAGCTTGATTTCAAAAAGAGAAGCGACGAAGCTCAGAGACGAGATGGAATCGGTATTAGAAGAAGACGAATCTGGAAGTTCTGCGACAAGAACATCAACAACAATAGAAAGAGCGACGCGACCTGGCCACGATGCGTGGCTTTGGTCCCGAGTCATCGCAGATCGTACCAAACGCCTTTTCTTTATAACCGAAAGAGAAGACGTGAAAACGTTGTTGCAAGCGAATGACGCAGTGAACGAATTAGGCGCGGCGTAGTTTAGTAAAGTTGTATTCATTAGTAGTACGTTAGTAGTAGTTTGTATATTTTTATAATTAAATATTATTTCGTTAGAATAGTACAGAGGTTTGTTGTTTGATCTTGGAACGAGATTACGCGCCCAAATCAATGACGCGATCGTATTCGCTTTGCGGAACAAATTTACCCGCCGCAACCACCGGTTGTTTCGTCGCCGCAACCACCGGTTGTTTCGTCGCCGCAACCGCCGGTTGTCTCGTCGCCGTCAACGGAGTAGTCGCCGCACTAGCATTCGGTCGACACGTGTGCGCCGGACCGTGAGCGGCATCCGCGCACGTAAATTTTTGTTGAAACGCAAACGCGTCTCTGAACATGTCTTGGTGCGTGCTCGCGCGCATGTCCCAGTTGGAAATGTCGTGCGCGAACCCGTTCTCACCAGTGAATTCAAACATTCTGTCGTAGTTTCTGCACTGTGGCAAAGACCATTTGGAGACGTCTTGGTTGAACCTTAAGGCCATCATGAACATTTCGTCCACAGACTTCGCAGATTTCATGTTCCAGTTGGTGATATCTCCGTTAAATCTATCCGTATGCTTGAACATGCCGGAGAAGGATTGAACCTTGGACACGTCCCATCGAGACAAATCGCCGTTGAAGGCGTTCGCTCTGTTGAACATGCGAATCATCGACGTGACGCTAGAGACGTCCCATTTGGATAAGTCGCCATTGAACGAGGAGTGTCTGTCGCCTTCGACTGATTTCGGCGGGTCCATGAACAATTGGTCCATGTTCGTCACGCGAGAGACGTCCCAGGTGGACAACGGGCCAAAGGCTTGGCCGTGGCAGTCACCTCTCACCGGTTCGGCGAGCAAACAATCCGTGACTTCATCCATAATGTTCGCATCGGTCAACACACCAGCTTCTTCCGTTCCAAACGACGCTTCATTGTTGGAGGTCGAGAGCTTCTCGGCCGCAGCGATCGGTTGGTTTTTCGCCGCGGAGATCGAGTTGTACAAAGAAGAGGAGGATGATTTTTTGCTAGTCGAGGCACCGGCCGCATCTCCTCTGCCGTTGACGATGTCATCCATCACTTTCGAGGAGGTGCACGAGTGGAAGTCGAGTAAACCGGACGGTCTAAAACCGCACTCCCACGAGGCTTTGAACGCAGTCGCACCGGCGAACATGTGATTGTCCGTCTTTTTCGCCGCGTATCTCCACGCGGAAATGTCTTGGTCGAAGGACGCCGCGCCGCTAAACATTCTGTCGAAGTACTTAACAGATCGAGTATCCCATTGCGACAAATCGCCGTTGAATCTGTCTTGATCCGCGAACGCTTCGCTCATGTCGGTGACTTCGGAGACGTCCCACATGGACATAACGCCAAACTCGGATTGCTTGGCAAATTTGTGGCAGTTACCTTCCGTCGGGTCTTCGTCCAAGCACGCCTTGACGGCTAACTTGAACGTATCGTCGTCCGGTTTCGGCACTTGGCACGACCCCGGGTGCCTTTGCGCCGGGTTGCCGCACTGCGGCACGTCCGAGCGACACGCGCCAAAGATAAAGACGTTGTTCCCCATCGGATTCGCAACGCCCTTTCTCGGGTAGTATTCCGTGTCTTCCAACTCGTGCTTGGTGTTGCACGAAGCCATGGTAGAGATGAATTGCACCGGGTACTCGATTCTCGCTTGCACAACTTCCACTTCGATTGGGTTTTCAGAGGAAATTTCAACATCCTTGTGCTGCTTCTTGGCGCTTTTGATCATCGAAACTTCTCTGTCGTACTCCTCAACCTTCTTTTGTTGTTCGGCGGACAATTTCGCGGCGGTCTTCTTGTGCGGCACGGCCAACTTTTGCACCGGTTTGTGGGCGGAAGAAAGAAGCGCGCGTCTGGATTTGATCTTAGCGCTTTCTTCTTTGGATTGCTGCGCAATCTCCTCTTCCGCGTGGAACAAGGAGGAGGACCACCATCCCCAATCGAAGAACGCGCCGACGTTTTTCTTCTCCTTGGCGAGCGTCTTCGCCTTCTCCAACTCATCCTTCTCTTGCTTGAGAAACTCTTCTCGCTCCAGCTGCTCTTTCTCTCGTTCTGCTTCTTCGTTGTGTTTCGCTTCCTCTTCGGTGGCGAGACGTTCTTTCTCCGCGTCCGCCTCTCTCGCTTCTTGGACTTCTTTCTCCAATATGTCAATCTTTTCTTGTTGCAAACGCACCATCTTCTCCTCGGCGGTTTCTTTCTTGGAAGAAGAAGAAGATTTCTTCGCTTCTTTTTCTTCTTCTTCTTCTTCTTTGTCGTCGTCCTCGTCAGCAGCAGCGGCAGACTTCTTGGACGCCTTCTTCGAGGAAGAGGACTTGGACTCTTTGTGCGCCAGCGTCGCCATCTCGAAGAACTCTTTTTGCGTCGGCGTCATCTTCGTCCCGTCTTCAAACTCGCCCTCCTTCTGCTTCATCTCCTTCGCTTTCTCTTGCTTCTTCTCTTCCTTCTTCGAGACTGGTTTGGCAGCAGTCTGAACTTCTTCCTCCACGATTTCAATGTCGGCGTACCCGCCTTTCGGTTGGACCCCGATATCGGACACAAAGTTCTCCGGGTTCGCTTTCTCGTATAAAAAGAAACCGTAGCGAGCGTCGTGCGCGAGTTCGTGCGGAACCGCAAACACGCCGCACATTTCTTCCGGCATGTCGATCGCGTTCTCGTACGAAAAGTTCGGGGACATGTTCGCAGTGATGAATTTCGCGCCCACTTTGCCTGTTTTAATATTATTATTATCATCATTGATGTTGTTTTGAGATGATGATTTGGAATGTAATGATATAACAGTAGAGTGTAGAAAAAATGTCAGCGACGCGTCGTATTTCGTTGTCAAACAGCTCTTTGGTCTGTTTCTCACTCGTCGTAGGTTCCGAGAGAGAAAATTTGATCGCGCGAGGAATATAAACGACGAAACGATATACACGTATACTAAAAGAATAAACTGCGCACCTCTCCAAGATTTCGGTTCGAACGGCAGTAACGATAAAACGTCCTGCGGCGAGCACCCGACGGACAAGCGAATCGTCGATTGCGTTTGCCCTAATCGGCTTCCATTCGTGAATGGAGCCGCGGAACCGAACGATGATGATTTTGACGACGCCAATCCCAAAATCCCGACCGCCGCGAGACCGCCCACGGTTAGAAAAACATTCTTCTTCGCAGAAGTAGTCTTCTTCTTAGTCTCTCCTTCTTCGTTCTTCTGAGAGAGTAAAGACTGCGTTTCTTTCTCGTTCTTCGCAGTAAACGTGTTCATGATGATGTTTCTTCTACACCCACAATTTCTTCTAACAACACAAGAGAGTAATGAGGAAAGAGGAAGAGAGACAAAAGCACAATCCCTTTCCGCGGTGTCAAACGTTTCCTTAAAAAGGAGAAATAATTTCAGTAAAATTTCAAAAACCCTAAACAGTTCTTGTAGAACACATTTTTCAAAGACACGACGCACGCATCAGAAAAAAAGAGAGGATTGCACGCGCGCTTTGCTGCAGGGCGTGTATCTATAATAAGAAAAAGAAATGAAGAAAGCGATAATACTCTGCGCTGGAGTCATCTCTGCCGTCACAGTTGCGAATACCAACAACGGTGTTTCA
>Ga0115555_1000601_pt1 | contig 24719 bp, 21 predicted proteins | sample COGITO_mtgs_1104_2_FD_87285 | JGI IMG/M metagenome (GOLD analysis project Ga0115555, IMG submission 87285) | Pelagic marine microbial communities from North Sea - COGITO_mtgs_110407 | ecosystem: Environmental > Aquatic > Marine > Epipelagic | place: Germany:Helgoland, sampling site Kabeltonne... | reverse complement strand
TGTTGTTGTTGTTGTTGTTGTTGTTGTTGTTGTGGAGAGGAGTGGGTCTGGTGGGGGGGAGGGGGGACGCCGAGGGAGAGGCTAACCAAAAAAAAGAACCATCAATCACAAATAAATAAAGAATCATCAATAACTGACACCAGAAAACCTCCTCGTGGGAACTCTCATCCTTGCGCAGCTGGCATCTGATAAGGTGGAGCAAGCGATCATCCTCTCGAAGGATCTGCGTACCTCCTCGCTCTCCCTCCGATCTCTCCAGTCCCGATTATCTTCCGCCAATTCATCACTGTCCGACTGCGAAAAGTCGCGTTCTTCCCTATCGGCTTCGTTGCGCGCCAAGGACCAACAGATCCTCTCCATGTCTGAGAAGGCAGAAGATGATAAGTCTGCCCGAATCGGTCTGGAGTCGAAAATAAAAGCCCTGACAGACGCCAGAGACCTAGCAAAGACATCCCTCGAGACCATCGCCCGAAACTACGACCTTCAGAGAGCGAAGGTGGAGCTGCTATCGGCACGGCACCGCAAGGCGGAGGAGAAAATATCCTCTCTTGACAGGTTGCTTTCTAGGGAGAGGTCCCTCAGGGAGATGGACGCCGACGCCGGTAAGAAACTCGCGGGGAAACTTGCAGAGAGGGAGGGGGTGGTGGACGACCTCGCCGCGAAGCTGAGGGAGAAGGAGTCGGAGGCCAAGAGGGCGGAGAGATCTGTTGAGGACTTGTCCAGGAGGCTCTCCATGCTCCAAAATGAGGCGGAGAGGAGAGAAAGGGTCCTCAGCTTCCTCCACTTGGGCCCAGGGGAGCATGAATCGGACGCGACTTCTCCAATTGAAGCAGGAAAAGACCACGGCGACGGCGACGGCGAGGGCGAGGGCAAAGAATACCGAGGTTGCGACCTTCGCCTTGACGACAGCCGACGCTCCTCCCCCTTCCTCCTTTGCCAACGCTCTGCCGCCCTCGAACTCGAGAAGCTACAACTGACGAATAAGGAGCTCGGGTCTTCCTACCGCTCGCTGGCCTCCAAGAACGCCAAGACGACCGCGGACCTTCACTCTCAAGTCGCCACGCTCCAGGACCAGCTCAACGAGGAAAAGATTAGGAGGGACCAGGTGGAGGAGGACCTAGGAAGGGCAGAGAAGAAAGTGCGTGAGATGGATAAAACGCCCGAAACGAAGAAGGCCCACGTTTCGACCCAACCGCTTTCACACAGCGCCACTGATACGAAAAAGAGGGCACAAGCGGCAGAAGGCAAGGAGAACAGGAAACCGAGCTTGCCTGGGAGATTCGCAAAGTCAAAGCAAATAACCACGGAAACCCCAATCCTACATGAAAGGGATGGCGGCGACGCCAACCTGATCAACCACAAGAAGCGCCCGAGGTGAGGCCTGTTTTTGTATCAGGGTGTCTTGGGTCTGGAAGAGAAAGAAAAAAGAAAAAAAAAGCCTCAGAGATTGGGTTTCATCTCACGCTGCGTGAATGTACAATCAGGAACATCAACTACAACGAAAACATGCCAGCTCTTCTCCACTATAATTATAAATGTAATCGCTTTTCCATTCTGCATTGTTAGTCTTGTCTTCAACACCAGTCTCATTTTCAACACCAGTCTCATCTTCAAGACCAGTCGTCTTCGTCCGAGTCTGTGTCGCTCTCGTCGCTTTCCTCCGCAAGAAATTTCCTCCTTGCGAGGATCGCATTGATTCCTGCGCCCCCCCCTCCACTAAACATCCCCCCTTGCGCGTCGACTGTTTCCTGCCTCTTCTTAGTAATTTCGTCGACGTCGACGTGCTTCAAGGTGTTTCCTTTCTTGATGCTGTTGAGGAGGTTCATCTTGGGGTCGACTCTCTTCACAATAGGAGCGGCCTTCTTCAGTGAAAATTCTTTCTGGTTGATACCGTCGAGGAAGCTGCTCTCCCTCCTTCCCTTCATACCGCCCATCCTCTCGCCCTCTCCTGCACCCGGCCCCTGCCCTCCTGTGTCTCTGTACTCCGCCGGTGTCTCCGCCTCCGGGTCCCTAGATAGCACATCGTTGATTGTATCCATCGGTACGTCTTCCTGAATTGCCTTGTTCACGACGGCACCGTGAGGGAGTCCCATCTTCAACATCTTGAAGTACTTCCCATAGATTGGGTGGTCCTTGAAGGGTGGAATGACAACCCGCGGAGCCGGGGGGAGAGGCTGTTCTTTCCGAGCTGGCGGCGGAGGACGTTGTCGCTGTTCCTGTTGTTCTTGCTGCGGCGGTTGGTGTTGTTCTTGGGACTGTTCTTGGTACTGTCCTTGGTACTGTTCTTGGTAATGCTCTTCTTCCACTTGCTGCGGCTGACCTTGCCTGTCTGTTTGGTTTTGCAGCATGGGCTCTTCATTCTTGGCTCGTCTAGGGGGAGGAGGGGGCTGAAAGGGCCTTCCAGCCATTGGCGCGTTCTCCCTTGCGTCTTCCGTTTTGTCTGCCCTTGGCGGAGCCGGGGGCCTAGCTTTCCTCCCGGGAGGTGGAGGAGGTGCGGCGACTGATGAACCCTGCATGTCCGTAGGATGCATTGGCGGCTCCCCCGGACCTCCGGAATCGCCATCGTCAATGGCCATGGCCCCGATACCCCTTATAGCGCTCTTCACTGCGCTGGCCTCCTGCGCGCCCATCCTGGCGCTCTTGACCCTCATACCCCCAATTTCAACAAGATTCCTGTGCGAGGTGACCCCCTGGTCACTGGGCACTGCCCCCATATTTATGTCATCGTTCGCGAACCTGGCCCTCCAGTTAAGGGCCCGTTTCGCACTAACACGCTTCGCAACTCCACGCTCCTTTTCCCTCTCTTCCTTCATGCGCTGCTTTCTCTGCTTTCGCTCGGCTTTCTTGATGCGACGAGCCTCCTCTGCGATTGCCATGCGAGCCTCCTCCTCCTTCCTCCACTCGTCCAGAAAGTACCCAGGGTTGGAGAATTTCTGCAAAGAAAAAGAAAGAGATTAGAATGAACAAGATAAGAGACGTTCCCAATCCGGTGATGAGCTTCCGACACTACGAGTTTTTTCAAGCAACAGAACAGTCTCCCCTCACTCACCTGTCCACAGGGTAAAAAGTTCTGCTTCTTCTTTTCTTCCTCTGTCATTGCCTCGTCAACTTCCGTAAAGTCGGGAGCGTTAATAACGTCAGCAGAGTCGTATCTCGATTTTAGAGCGGCAGGTAACGTATCAGGAACGAAAAGCTGGCAAATCAGCGAGTGCTCAACGTTCAGTTGACCTGTGGCACCATCCGGTGCAGAGTTGTTGTTCACATGAGACAAGGCTATTTCATTTTCCATGTTCTTTGCATCAACAACAAGTCTCTCAGTCCGTTCCTTTACACTTGCCACCCGCTTTCCAAGACCCTCAGCCACCTCGAATAGCTCCTGAAACATCTCAGTTGCATACGAAGCCAGGAATCCCAGTTGGGTCAGAGAACCGGACATGGCAGCCATGTTGGTGTTCTTTAGCACCTGGTCATTCGGGGACGATTGATACAGTGAAGGGGAGGCATATGCGAGAGTGTGAGAAAGAGTACGTTTTGTTAGGGGCATGTTGGGGAGGGTGGAGAGGAGGAGGATCTATGTAGGAGTTGATGAGATCTTGCGAGCTCCCAGGATGAGGGGGTGGATGGGGGGGTGGGTTTGGTCGCTGATGCAAAAAGTTTGACGGGGTCAGAAAAGGGGAGAAGCACGGGTATGTGTGTCAAAAATATGAAGGTTAACTGGGGTACTTGTGTGAATGTTGGAGAACATCTTGGTCATCCGTGTTCGTGTGTGTGCACCGTAAAAACCACCTGACAAGTCTGCAGAGCGAGAATATTGTACAAAAAATTCACTGTCGAGAGAGACAGAGAGACTGTACTTTGTGACAATTTATTGGATGAATACCTTGGTTTATCTCCTCATATCCTTCCTTACCACCACAGTGCTTACTGTGGTCTCAGCTGGTGATGAAGAGAGACAGCTCCCGACAGTTCTTATTATTGGTGCTTCGGGCGCGATTGGGAAATCACTGACGGCTACTTATCTTAAAAATGGACACAAAGTGATTGCCGGTCTTCGTCGCACGCCCCTCCCACCTGACATAGCATCTCATCCTCTCCTGACTTCTGTATTTGGGGTCGACTGCCAGGAAGCTTCTTCAATTGAATCTGTTTTTGCAAATCGATCGATCGACATCGTTTGGAACCTGGCAGCGCCACTATCCGTGGAGACAGCTTCCGACCCGGGCAAGGCCTACGACGTCGTCGTTGGGGGTATGGAAAGGATTCTGAATGCAATGAGGAACAACAACGTCCCTAGAATTTGCTTTAGCGACAGTATTGGTAGCTACGGCTATGAGTCTCCACGCACCGTCGGCGCCAGGTGGCTGGTAGAAAATCCCTTGCAGGACCCCGGGAGCGACTACGGACGCCAGAAGCGGAGGTGCAGGGAACTCCTACACAATTTCGTTGAGGAGGACAGGGAGAAAAGGTCCTCTCGCTTTGCTGTTATCCCGGGAGTCCTCCATACCGACGAGTCTTGGGGAGCCGGGACGACGGAATACGCTCTTGACGCTGTCGCTGCAGCAAAAAAAGGGGAAACCTTTATATCGCCGGTTGAAATCAACGCCACGCTGCCCATGATTTTCAGGGAAAACCTCATTGAGGGTTTGTACAAACTTAGCCTGGCTGACACGCAGAATCTAAAAGAGCCTGACGGAGGATATGCGTTAGCCGGTTTCAGTTTTACCGCGGGGGACCTCTACGAAGCTCTCAAGAAAAGAACAGCAGGAAAGTTTCGTGTTGTCATGAAGGATAGGGAGGATCTGCTCGCGACTAGTCCAGCTGCAGAATTCGCCAGGTTGTGGCCCGACTATTTGAGCAAGAAAGAGGCAGAGAGGGATTTCGGATTTGTTGTTTCACTTGAAGGGTCAGGGTCAGAGGTTGGACTGGAAGGGAGTGTTGTTGAGCAAGTTGTTGACGTGTTGTTTGGGAATAGATTGGATAAACAAGAAGCAGAATTCTGATGAGGTGAAAGCTTCTATTTTCGCGCTAGTTACTAGTTTCTCCAATTTTACAAAATAAAAGAGATTTAAGGAGAGAGAGAAAAGGGTGATGCTGCCAAAAAATCAAGTGTTGAGCGAGCGAGGTCTACAACGTTCGAAGGAACTGACAGGGCAAAAAAAAATACCACAAGACCCCTCTCTGACTCAAAACACCTTTTTCGCACCCAAACTTCGCCTCAATTTTGAAAGAAATTCGACCTTCCTGTCCTCAAATCGCACTGCCAGCTTCTTATCGTCTAACAGTGCACTGTTACATATTGAAATTTGTGTGAAACGTGAAGAGTGAGGTGACGTGACGTGGGAGGGGGAATAATTGGCCCTGCGACTTTTAGGGAAATAATCAAGCGGTGAATGAAGCGAAGCTAGTCCGCTGGTCCAAAGCACTTTTTGTCTCAACCTACATTTCAAACCCAAAAGAAAAACTTCTACCATCGGCGCCCTCAACATGGTCTATTTCAATAATATTTCTTTTCTTTCCCTTGTTGCTGCCCAATTTTGTTCCACTACCGTACGCAAAAACAACACAAATATATCTTATCCCTTCCGAAATGTTGTGACCGCTATGCTCGAGCTCGCCCCCTCTAAAACCGCAAATTCCCCCAGCTCCGGGGCTGATGACCCTGTTGAGGTCAGTGAAATACGTGCCACCTCCACCAAAGGAGTTGTTGAGAGCGATGGTAAAACTGTATTCACTCTGATCACGATGCTTTGGGAGATATATTTGTCCTCCTTCAAAGCAATATTTCACAATGAAGGCGTCCATAATCCTTAGTGAGCTCTCCCCCCAAACCTGCTCAACCAGAGGCCCAAGTTTGTTCAAGCAAAGCTCGTTGAACCACTGAAGAACACTGGGAATTCTATGAACTGGTAGGTCAGTGGTAGGGACTGAGTAGTGTCTTGTTGTGGTCCACTGGTGGTTTTCGCATGTTTCGATTATTTTTTTGCACGTTTTTTCTTCAACTAGTCCGGGGGGTGTCAAGAAAATCTTATTTTGGTGCATTGTATTGATCTCAAAAGCAAAGGAGCGAAAACTATTATTACACAGGGGGTTGTTGATCGAATAAGATTCTAACTTCTCAGCCATGTCGACAACAGTTTGATATGATGGCACCATCTTCTTTCCGTCGACCCATGCACGATAGGCCTCGTCAAATTCTCCGCACTCGAGGCAACTAGCACCGAGACAATTTATTGCATCCCCAAGTTCAACAGAATTATTTGAAGTGTCTTTTGCCGCCGTTGTCGCCATCGTCGCCGTTGAAGCCATCGTCGCCGTTGTCACCTCTGATAAAATATATACAAGCTTCTTATAAACACTTCGCCCTTCAAAATATCGTTGAGCTTGCATGTAGAAGTCACCCAGATTTTTCAATGCTTGCACGCTCCACTTTTCTTCGCTTTCTCCGTTTCCTCGCTCCCATTCGCACCGCGTGCATCGACACACTCCAAGTCCTCGTATTTTTAATAATGCTGCCCTCGACTTTACATCTTCGTCTCCACTAATGTATGCCGGCAATGAAGAAATGCAAAAGGGCCCATCGCCGAGGGCTGTCATTTTCACCACTTGGTCAAACTCGAACGAAACTCCTGCGACGCAACCGCCGAACCAGCTTTCCGTGCCAATTTTGCTGACAAGGCAAACGCTGCACTCGTCATTAGAGTAAATAAGCGAGGATAGCACGTGGTTGAAAACTTTCAGATGTTGTCTTGGAGATATTGATATACCCTGAGATTGCTTGGACAGTCCAGAAATAAGCACTAGGCTGGATTCTTGAAGTGGGAGGGGCAACTCTGTAAGTGTGATTTCTTCTTCCTCTTTCAAGTCTTCGTCAACTTCTTTCTTGTCATTAGGTGTAATTGTCAAGAGAATGAGCACGGCAACCAGGAGGCTGTCACGGTAAAGTTTTTCGATACTCCACTCACGATTTGCCTCATCCGAATCGTCAAAACAGTCGATTTCAACGGATTCGATGTGACGCCTTGTGCTGGGAAGGAGGTGGAGTAACACTGGTTGTACTGCAGAGCATTGGGGACAGAGATTCTTAGTGCGATTGAGACTGAGACCACAGAGAAGGCAACGGTCTTCCTGAAGGAAGAAGACGCGGTGGTCTGGCAGATTGCAGAGAGGGATGTCAGCTCCCTTTTGGAACGTAGCCATCGAAAGGAAGGTTTAGGAAAGGGGGGAGCCGACCTTTTCTGTCACCGCAGAAGGTTAATAAAAAACCATACCGTTTTCTGTTGCGTCAAAAGCTTTTTATACCCGGCAAGCGCTGTTTGTTCGCCGGCGGTAGGATATCCCCCCTTTCCTTCGCACCCTGTCCCCTCCCTCTTCCCAGGCAGAATATGGATATTTCACCGGATATACTCCGCATGCATAAATTTACTCCCATAGGCGCGCGATCTCTCGCCTGTCCTCCTCTCCCGGTACCCCACGAAGATTACTGTGTGCACTTCATTCGCCCCAATAAGACTCGCCTGTTGAATCACAAAGAATTCGATGTACTCACGGAAGATTTGCGTTCATGTGTTGATAAGGATATCAAGCTCAACCCTCCTGAAATTGTTTATGGCGATTTGGATGGCACTGAAGAGGGGGCTGACATCAAAATACTCATGTTGAAAGGCCACGTCCCGATTGCTGAAGTTCGGCTTTCGCCTGTTGATGCACTGCGTGCCTGGGCAAAATGCCACAACGGTGAAGTATCGATCCTGAAGGGGATCGATGCGGAGAAGTGGAAGGAGAAAAAGCATACTGGAGAGCTCCTTGGGGTGACAAATCTTCACCACATCACAACGCCTGATGACATGAACTTCGATTGGACATTTTCTACTCCTTATTGTGGGTCCGTGTTGGATGGGAAGACGGACTTCACAACTGAATTACCTTGTCAGACACTGAACCAGAGCGGGATTCCGATCCATTTGCTGACAGATACTTCCCAACCGATTGTTTTGTATGAAGATTGCATGTTTTTCGAGGACGACCTTCACGATGTTGGGGACGTCTTTTTCAATGTCAAATTGCGGGTCATGCCAAAGGTTAGTAGATTTTCTACAGCCCGCATTCCTATTCCCATGTTCGTTTCTAGCAAAATTTTCTCAAACCGAGATATGGTTTCGATCGATCTCTTTCCGATCTATATCCTAACATTTTTTTGAAAACGCTTGCCCTCACCATTCTACTAACCCATGGACGGACTTGTCCTCTTAATCTCATGCAACTTGCTCCAGTGCTGGTACGTTAAGATGCGTTTCTACCTTCGCGTCGATAACGTAAAACTACGTGTCCGTGAAACGCGTCTTTTCGGGACTCTTTCTCCATCAGATACCAACAACGAGCGCGTTATTTGTAGGTGGGTGCATAATGATCCTGCTGCTTTCTTCTCCTTCCAACCTGACTCACACCACTCTACTGCACAGAGATATTGTCTGGAGAGACATGGACTGGTGTTTGCTGGCAACGAGGGGGCTTCCCACGGACGTGAAGGAGTGGCGTGGAGATGCTGTTGACCGAATTATTGGAAAACTCGATGAGGTGGAGATTGGACCTGGTGGTGGAGGAAAGTACACAAAATGGTTGTTCTAATGATATTTACGCGAAAACAAGACGAAACAAAAGCATTCTCTCTCTGGAAGGTAAAGTAGATAAATGTGAGAACCATGAAATAGGAAGGGTTTTTGCTGTTGGAAGTAGACATCATTTATCTCTATCATTTTTTCAGTTTGTTGGTTCGACATCTATAAACAGAAGAGAGGCAATTGGTAATTTGACCTGGGAACTTCTAATCAACCCGCGCATGTTTCTCGGCACTCAATATCTCGCCAACACGCATCCAAAAAATACCGAACTCTCTCCTTCCAGCAATCCTTTTACTTATCATTCCTCTGAAGTCTCGACGCATGTTTCGCACCCCAACGGTCACAGTAAACCTTAACGGCAACGCAGGCCGCCAAGCCGCAAGCAACAGCGGTGAACAAGTTCTTCTGTCCAGCAGACATGCTAATGTTCGTATGTTTGTTCGATAAAAAATTGACTGTCAAATAAATTAAAAATTTCTGGCCCAAATTTTTTGATTGATAAATTAACTCCCATTCTTGAGGAGTTTGTATTTTTTTCCATTTCCCACGCCCCCAAGCGTGCTTCCTAGTTCAAGAAAATAAAATAAAACTTCTGTTCTCTCCTGTCTTTTTTTGCCTTTGTTTTGCTTCTCTTGCCTCAGGGCTTCTCTTGTAAGACCACAATGGCATCCCCTACCTCGACGGGTGAATTAACGCAAGTCTGCGATAACTATGTTCTTGTTTCTACCGCCCTGCCTCCTCTCTTGGTAGTATTTCTTGTTTCTTCTGTCATAACAATTCTTTATCAAGAGCGAACACGCTACTTGATAAACATCTTTGCTGACCCTCGGAATGTCATTGTGACATTTCTCAAGGAGGAAGATTTTGGAAATACACAGAATCAGCGCCAGTATCATCAACAGCAACCCCAACGCCAACAAGAGCAGCAACAGCAACAGCAAAGACATCATCATCAACAACAACAACAACAACAACAACAACAACAACAACAACAACAACAACAACAACAACAACAACACTAGCATCAGCACCAGCAACAACAGCCTGATGCAGTGGTAGAAGGTGGCAGCTTGACATTTGTTCGTTTGAAAGACAGTGATCCAAGCAACAAAGGAAACGATGTCAATTACGACTGGGAAATCAACTTTGATGTGAGTGAGGACGACCTTAAAAGGATTCAGGTCACAGCGAGCGCATTTTGAAAAAGCGTGGCGTAATATCTTTATCTCATACTTTACTCTGCCTAAATTCAAACCTAATGCGCTACTCTCTCAAATGCTATCTCTTTCTTATAATGTAGGAGATCAAACTTATCGAAAAAATCGGCGAAGGGCAGTATGGGGATGTTTATCGTGGAGAGTGGCTTGACACTCAGGTAGCATGCAAGATTCCAAAAATGAATATTAGCAGCCACAACCTGATGAGATTTTTGAAGGAGATCAAACTTCTGAGTAGTCTCCACCATCCGAACATTGTGTTATTTATTGGGGCGTGTATAGTGAAGCCAAATGTTTGTTTGGTCATGGAAATGCTGAATATGGGTAATCTATTCGATTTCATACACAGCGAAGAGACGAAAAGTAGAGAGAAAGTTGAGAATGATGCCTTGATGATCAAGTTCGCGATCGATATTGTCAGAGGGATGAAGTATCTCCACCACAAAGCGAAGGTGATCCAGCGCGATTTGAAGTCACGAAATTTGTTGATCGATGATATGTATACTGTGAAGGTGTGTGATTTCGGACTTTCTCGTTTAGATGGTCGCGATAGTGCAGGAAATTTCCAAAGTGAAGGGACACCGTACTGGGTCGCCCCTGAAGTCATCAAAAAAGAAGTCGCTGGTACGCAGGCTGACGTTTATAGGTGAGGAGGGTTTTTTTTCAGAGTTTCCGTTTCAACTCTTGCACGTTTTTCAAACTAATCAATCGCTAATCGGTCGATCTCCTAGCTTCGCGATTGTTTTGTGGGAGCTCATGACACATAGAGTGCCGTTCGATGATTTGGAAGGACACGAGGTAGCATATGCTGTCGTTCATAACAAGGCGCGGCCAGAGATCAGAGCTACTGATGAGATCAGCCCATTTATCGTCCAGCTAATTAAAGATTGCTGGGACGAGGACCCAAATGCCCGACCACATTTTGGGAATATTCTTAATCGTCTCCTGAATGGTGAAAATATTGACGGTGAGAACTACAAATCTGGTAATAATTCAAGCATGTCGATCTCGACAGGAAACCACAGTACAAACAGCCTTGAATTGAAAAGTAGGGGAAGTTATACTGGTTTCAGCGTCAGTAGTTTGGATGAGCCGCACGCGAAATCTCTCCAAAACATGATTATATCAGCTAAAGATCTCCCGCCTGGCCAAGCTCCTCTCCATGAATACATAGGGGCCGGTGGTGTGATCATGTCGACGCCTCCCTCTCACCAGCATGTGTATTTTGATTCGAATGAGAACGGTGGCAGCAGAATTTACGAGGTGAGAAAGCGCTGCAAGCCAGAACGATGCGAAGCGTTTGCCTCCATGATACACTGGTTTCTCGTGCTCTGGGTTTCTCCACCTCTTTTCTGCCTGAACACCTCATTTCCCCCCCTTTTTTCTTCCTCTCAACTTTTGCATTTTCTGACATTTTCCTGATTGATGTAGCACGTAGGGGTCAACTTGGCGAGTTATGAGAGAAAAGGCGAAAACAGTAGCAAGGCAGACAGCGATGGGAACGATAACAGTGACAATTACAATGAGAATAACCAATTGGAAAGTACGGCGGCCCCTTGTGAGGCTGTAAAAGTAAGCAACAACAAGGGCAAGGTGCACCCCATATAAACGTTGTCGCTCACCCAATATAAATGTTGTGTCTGATATTACAACGAACGTAAGACTCTTTTTTTCATTCTTCTTAAAAACAGAAATCTACTACTCTTACTATTGGTCTCATCGATCAGTACCCTTTCTCCTTGTTGACTTTGTTAACCAGGTCATCTCCATTGACCCACTTCTCCACTAAATTTTCAACAAAGAAATCCGTGGCCTCCTTAGTGAAGGTCGTCGTCATATCCATATTGTGGGGGGACAACAAAACATTTCCAAGGGTCCACAGGTCGTTGTCCTTTGGAAGCGGTTCCACATCAAAGACATCGAGCGCTGCGCCCCGCAGATTACCCCCCTTGAGAGCAGCGATCATCGATTTTTCGTCAACTACAGGCCCACGCCCAAGGTTAATTATAACACTACCAGGTTGCATAGCTTTGAACGCCGCTTCACCAAAGAGCCCTCTCGTCTCGTCCGTAAGTGGTGCCGCAATCAGCAAGTAGTCGCATTGCTTCACCATATCGCAAAGACCGTCAACACCAAATACTCCGCCATTGAGTAATTTCTTATCCTCCTCCGTCAACGACGTGGGATCTCTCTTCAAACCGCTCAAGACCATTCCATAGGCGTTTGCAAGCCGTGCACAAGCTTTGCCTATATCTCCGTAACCTACTATACCTAGCCGCTTGCCTCTAATTTCACCAACACAGTACCGCTCGTAATTCCTCTCCGCCTTGTTTTTTAGGAGTCTGGGGATGTCCTTATTAAAATAAAATATAGCACCCATGCAGTACTCCCCCAGCGTGCTCGAGAAACACCCGCGAGCATTTGTCATTACAGACCTGTGCTCAATCAGAATTTTGTTCGGCTTCGGGTTAGGGGAGGTAAAGTTGTGAGTCAAAAGGTGTTCTACTCCAGCTGATCTCGCGTGAATCCATGCGATGTTCTCTCCGTTGTTGGGTAGAGTAGTGAGTAATGTCTCAATCGTTTTGGCGTCCTCCTGAGACGCAAGTGGTGAAGCGAATATCACTGTCGCCTCAGACAGGTCAGCAATGTCCGCCGGGGATAGATCTTTGATTTCCTTTGGCGACGAGAAGCTATTGAGAACCTGCAGATGGGCTGAATCGTAAATAGCCGTGTTTGCCTTGTCCTCTGGTGTCTCTATTAAAATTATCTTCGTGCATCTTTGAGATGCACCCCCTCTTGCCATCGTCCCTAAGGATCGAAATGCATGTTGTAAGCTTTTTGAAGGCGATGTTATCCTCAGAGAGGCGAGAAAAGGTTGCATTAATCTCATGGGCGGGCGTTGTCAGGCTGGGGAGATATTCCGATCCGATCCGAGGAACACTTGAAAAATAATGTAAAATGCCTTAAAGATCGAGGAATCAAGAGAGTTTTCGAAACTAGCTAGCCAGTAGCTCTTAATTCGAGATAAGACGACATAACGTCGATGGCAATTTGCCTAGCAGGTAGTTTCCTTGAAGACCATGTCCAACTCATCTTTCTACGATCCTGAAAAGGTGACTAACATTAAGAGAGAAGGTAACGACATCATCGCAAACTGCCTTAATCCGAGAGCCCAGGCTTATGAGGGTTGCACAGGATTTTGGGTTGGAAGCCTAATTTTTGTCTCTGGGCTGGTTGTCTTCATTATCAGTATCTTCATCCGAGGCAACAGGAGGAAGAAGGAGAGAAAGAAGAAGAAAATTCGAACAGGTAGCGAGTTAATGCAGCACATGGATATTGGTGAAAGTGGCGATGGTAGGGACAGTCTCAGTAGGGGGGCGACCTCCCCCCATATTGACCAGGGAGATGTTGAACTGAGAGAGAATCCTTTGCCCAGGCTGAGCTCAACTGGTGGACAAAGGAACACGATTGCTACCCACGATAGTGAAAATGCAGAATCTTGGGAGGTTCATCACGACGACAACTACGACTTGGACTACTACGTTAGCGACCACACAGGAAGAACCACTTGGACGAAACCAACAGATGTTTTCGAGCTGCAGTGACACGAACATGAGAAAATGAGAAAAATTGACTTGACTGGTAGCTTAGGGGTTAGGGTAGGGTTGACTAAGAGAAAAAAAAGCATCTTTTAAGTGTAAACGACCTCCGTTCGCTCTACTCATTCTTTTGCTATTCTCACTGTCTGGTTACCGCTTTCGTTTCTTGCCATCCTTGTCACGCATTCTTTTCTCTTCCGGGGCTAGGACATTCTCTTGTACGTAAAAGCCCTGGGATATTTTGTTTGTGTTACGAGTGTACGATGACAAGGGTATTAGGGCTATGACTGTATCACGAGTATCCTATCAGCTCATTCAGCTGACCAATCTCATTTTCAAGCTGTAAACTCACCTTCAACAATTCCACAGCTTCCTCCCCCATTACCCCCCCGCAAACTTCGTAGCCGCTTCCGTGCGTGTGCAAGCTGAACAAACTGCCACACCCGCCGAATCGTTCGTTCTTACAGCCATAAACGACCCGGCCGACTCCAACCCTTAGAAGAGCGGCCGCACACATTACGCACGGCTCGCAATTAACATAGAGAGTGGAGTTCAGAAGTTTGCGGGCGTTTGAGGGGAGGATTGGGGGGAGTGGAGGAAGGGGGTGAGAAATCTGGGACTCTGAGATGAAACCATTCGTTGGTTAACGCGTGGTGAGGAGTGAGGGGTGAGCAGGAGGGGTGAGCAGGAGGGGTGAGCAGGAGGGGTGAGCAGGAGAGGAGGATAATTCAGGAAGATTATGCGCAGAATAGAAAATATTTTCAGTCACTATATAATATCATAAAATACACATGGACACTCACCGTCAACACCGTCATCATCACCTTCACTTGTTCTCTTCATCGGGTTGATGTACTTCGTGTCCAGAGCAACCTTATCACTGCAACAGCCCCCACTCAGCAGCCGGTCAATCGCTACAATTTCCGCATGCCGGGACGAATCCCGCGTGGCGTTTACTAGATTGTGACCCCAACTGATTATCTCGTTCGTAGCGGGGCAAACAAAAATGCAGGCTATTGGTACTTCGGATAAGGTGAGGGTGTGGAGGCTCAAGGAGTGGACTATTGACATGTAGTGGATATCGAGGGGCGTGGCCGCCAGAGAAATGCACGGAGAAGAACATGCACATGAGGTTTGCGACTTTTGACAAGTTGCCATAACTAACTCAACGGTGCAAGCCGCCAAAGCAGCCAAAAAGGAGTGCGGAAAGGGTTGGTTCTTTGACTTGCAGGTTGATACCACAAATATATTCTAATTTGCGGGGTCTCTAGGCTGTAGTATTTGATCGTACCCCTTCTGGGCTAATTCAATCCCGAAAAGAAATTAAAAAAAAATAGAGCTTTTGTTCCTCACCTCGTCCTTCGTCGTGTCAACCAGAAAGAGGCCCTTTGTAAGCAGCCTGTTATTGTATATTTTGATAATAGTGAACGATCGGGGCTACAATCGTTTAGGCCAGGGGATAGGGCAAGACAAACGCCGAAAACACAAACAATTTCTACGAAACGGTTTGTTTGTGAATCGCTGACTTTGACTTTGGTGGTGGCCTATACGCGGTGAATGAGAAGAATGAGAATTCTTCCTTTGTTGATATTACTCCTTGCACGCACGAAGGGCTTCACAAACGTCCGCTATATCCTTTTTCAAAACACACCGTCATCAATTGATGGAAGAAGAACAAGAGCAATAAAAACATTTGTTGGCACTAGACCGACGGGGCTATCAGTAAAGCCCGAAGAAAAGAACCCTAAACCGCCGCAGACATCTCTGACCAATACAATTACGAGGGGTGGCGGTGTTTCGTTATCTTCGACTGAAGACCTCGCAGAGACAATTGCTGATGCAGCGAGCATAGGGGGGTTCCCAGACAATGTGTCTTGTGAAGAGGACGAATGCGACATAACAGCACAAAATGAGAGCGACGGGGTAGAGATGAAAAAAATGATGACTGAAATCTTAAATGAAAAGGACGTTCTGAGTGGGGATTTCTCAGCTGCCTTCAGCATGCCCGAGAGCTCGCTGCCCTTCTCATTGCCAAAGTTAACAGGCATCCAGAGGCAGGTGAGGCAAAGTTATCTATAACCTTAGCACATCATATTTTGACATCTTTACGCTGCGTTCTTATTGAACCCCCCCAACCTAACCTCTTCCGTATCTTATCAGCGACTCGCGAATGGAGAAAGAATCCAGGAGCAGGGGAAAATGGGCAGGGAGGGGAAGGGCTACGTCTGCTTCGATGTCCTTGCTTCCGCCAGCGCCGTGTGGGATGTGCTTCTCGATTTCGATTCTTATCCTAAAACGATCCCTACTGTTAGGGAGATGACCATGTTCACCAACACAAACCTCGATAAAAGTTTTTTAGCTGAGACTCCCATTACCAGGGAAGATGTGCTTGCCGGAAAGGTAGCCTACCTAAAGCACGGCATCCCATCGGTTACAAGGGCAAGTTTTGTACTCAGCAAATTTCGGCTTGTCATCGCTGCGATTCACAAGTACCGACCTCACAGCGATGGGGATTTCATGATTTTTACTCTTGACCCTGCCTGCACCAACTTAGTGTTGAAGAGCGCAAAGGGGGTTTGGCATACACAGTCGAATCCTGACGGAAGGCAGGGTGTGACGCGTGTATGGCTCCTGTGCGAGGTGAAGATCAGCCGAGCGCTTCCAAAATTTATTGTCGAATACGCGGCAAGGAAGGCGATGCCCCGAGCAACGCAGTGGCTGAAGCCTACTGTCGAGGCTGCATCTCAGCTGTGGCTACGAGAACGAGATATCCAATAAGTAGAGACAAACAAAAACGAATTGTATTTGTAGTTGGGGCAGCAGGGTCCATATCTAAACATCAATTTTATTGTCTAGACCCTAACGCTTCTCATGCTTGACGTAATGGAGCGCCAGGAAGGTGCCTATTCGAAAAACCAATGCGTTGATCGCCAAATATATCATACTGTCCCATTTTTCATAACCCTCGAAACCGTAAGTTTCCGCAAATTCTTCGTAGCGTTCGTCTGTACTAATAGTTCTGTGGTGTACCTTGATCGGCGGGAATACCTCCTCATTACCCTTAAACTCGTTTATCATTAGGGCTTGGAACCCCCACCGTACGAAAGAGATGCTCGGTGCCCAGGAAGAAAGCCACTCCGGAAGAGAGGGAATGAAAATAATGTACCCCGCAAATGCAATAAAGAAGAACAGGGTCGCCGGGAAGAGCGTTATTGCTGTTTGTTGCGATGGACAGAGACAAGCAAGAAGTTGGCAGTAGAATAGGCCGCAGGCACTACAAGCCGCTACAACAACGAAGAAGAATGCCACAGCCTCAAACGTTCTACGAAATCCCGTGAGAAAATAAAGCACAAATACGAAAATGAAGCAGTACACCATATTGATGGGAAATATTGCGACTCCGCCGGTCAGAAAGTAGCCGAAATCGCCGTAAACTTTTGCAGCTCGCTCTCGGTAGAATAAAAGCCTCTCGTCAAAAACGATGGGGATGGATTGCTGGTGACCCAAGACAACAAACATGACCGTGAAGAAACACAAGCTCGAACGCTCAAGGATCTGATCATTTTTGAGGTTGTGGTAGATCGAACCATAAAACAGAGCCACGGCAACTTGCCTTGCAACGCCTGCCACGATAGGTTTTGGGTTTTGCATTGTTTTGAGAATTTGCCGTCGGGCTAAGATTATGCACTGACTTCGCAAGCTCCTGGGGTATTTTTTACTCGCTCTCGATGGGAAAACACATTTCAATTCCGCAGCGGCAGCATTTTCGGCGTCTAGGCGTAAATTATCCTCAAAACTGTCCATGAAATGTCGGTAGTCTTCGCTCTCGTTGAAATGGTGAGATAGTGCAACCGCATTAAGACAGGGCTCGGAAAAGCCACCAGCAACGCTTACGACAAAATCTGCCACGTTTGCGCCAATCCTGTCTCGATCAAATGTGTAGCCTAAATTTCCGAAGTAGTCAGCCGCTTCGTCGACGGGACCAAAGAACGTCGTCCGCCCATTGCTAAGGAGCAGCAGTTTGTCAAAGAGATTAAATGTGGCGGGGGAAGGTTGATGGATTGTCGTGATGACAGTTCGGTTCTGATCCGCGAGATTGCGCACTGCACACATCACCTCATGGGCAATTTGGCTGTCCAGCCCAGTTGTAGGTTCGTCAAGGAAAATCACCGCCGGGAGGTGCATGATCTCCACTGCGACAGATAAACGTTTCAACTGTCCTCCGCTAATTCCACGAAGAGCAGACCCCCCTACAGTAGAATCGAGGATTGTATCAAGCCCTAGCATTTTGGCGATTAACATTACTCGCTCTGCTCTTTTTGACTCATGGCTATCGGACATGCGGAGGGCAGCCGCAAATGACAGGGTTTGGTGCACGGTCAAAGATTCCAGATGGACATTGTCTTGCGTCACATAGGTCGTGCGGCGCATTAGGCTCCGCGTTGGCGGACCACCATTGAAAAAAATGTCCCCACTGATAAGGGTGTTTTTGTCAGCTTTTTTTCTACCCGCTACGAGATCCAGAAGTGTTGACTTCCCAGCACCTGACGCACCCATTAATGCGACCATTTCACCAGGCTGTATCCTTCCGCTGACACCATTCAAGATTGTCAAATATCCGTCTTCGCTCGCCCCCCCATGGTCAGACTTTACTTTTACCGCATAACTGATGTCTGAGAATGTCAAACTAATCACATCACCGCTTGTGTTCATGTTCACGATGTTCTCTAAACCATCGCTATTTCTCTTAAAATCACTGACGTTCCAACTCCCCCGTCTACCCTGCGGATCGCCCATAGGGAGTTCACGAGAGTCTACAGTGAGTGTACCGGTAGTGCTTGTGTGACGAAAAGCCGGGTCAAAAATGTCATTATCGGCGCCAGAAGAGTCCAGATCATCTAGCATATCCGAGAGAAGGGGGGACTTTAACTCATCTTCAAGTGTTTTGCCGTTGTCCCCGTTGTATTCTACGTCGTCATCACCTTTAGAATAGCCTGCATTTTTGTCAATCTTGAGTTTACTCTTTGCGGGTAGCAGCGCCAACAAGACGAAAAATGCGATGGTGACCATGTAGGGTACAAGGACGAGGATAGAATAGACCGGCTGCCAATTTTCGAATCCGAAGTATTTTAGGAGCTCTTCATAATCATCAGGTTGCGCATCATTGAAAGTTACTGCGACCAACCCCTCGTAAGCATAACGGGGAAATGCCACGTAGGGAGCCCACGCCCAGAAGTTTTGCACGTTCTTCAGCAAAATCGTGAAGCCTGCAAAATTCGATAAGAACATGAATGTAATGGGAAAGAGAGCGAGGGCAACCTGAGAGCTGCTACAAAGAGCTGAGAGCAATTGTGCAACGTAGAAGCTGGTTAGGTTCACCAAAGTAAGTATAAAGAAGAGGTAGCTCAATGTTCGCGGGTCCGCAGGCAAGCCGATGAGCCAGTAGGTTAGATTTACGAATAAAAAGTGGGTCAGAATAATGAGAGGCAGGTAGACGATTAAGCCGCTTAGCCAAAAAGGGATAGTCGTGTAAGATCCCGCATCCCGTTCCCGCAAGAATTGGAGCCGAGCTGCACAAAGCTATGTCATTTCCCAAAAAAATGTTGAGTGGTGAGTGGTGAGTGTTGAACGGCTGATTGGACTCTAATCCATTCCATTAGAGTTGTGCTGCACCCTCACCTGCGGAATAGCTTGAATATTTCCTGTGATGCAATAGAGCATGGCGAAATAAAGGATACTACAAACGTTATATCCGCTTGCGCTTGGTAGCTTATTCTCGTGGTCGAAAACGCTTTCGTCCATCGTCCCTTGTCTAAAGAAAATCAAGCCCACAATAGCCCCTACAATGACATTCTTCAAAATTTGAGCGCGTGTATACGCGACATTGCGTTTGTTGTTGAGAAAGCCACGCTCGATAAGTACTTTAGTTCGCTTCCAGGTAGAATACCGCAAATTTTTAGTTTGGCCATCATTATCCAGGTAGACGCGGTCGATGATGCCAGCGGCGTTGCCAGCTTCATTGTCAGCATCAAACGTCTGAAATAATCTTGAAAGCTGTTCCGGGGTTTTGACATGAGAATTTCCGAAAGATTTATCTGCAGCCCGTAGTGGCGACTGCATGCTGCCGCTCTTGCGCGTGTCGGGATCCTGACAGAGCGCACCTCCAGCAACGTCAATAATAAACTCGGCAGGGTTAGTAGTGCTGTCACACATATACCCAAGACCTTGGAAATAGCGAGGCGCAGCAGTTGCAATGCCCGAAAATATTATTTGGCCAGAAGAAAGCAGTATTAGCCCATCGAAAAGCTGAAATACCTCCGCTGACGGTTGGTGGATTGTTGCCAGACATGTGCGTTTTTCCTCGTTCACTATAGCCTTTACAGCAGTCATGACCTCGAGCGCAATCGCACTGTCTAACCCGCTAGTCGGTTCATCTAAAAATATAACATCTGGGATTGAGATGGCCTCAACACCAATAGACAAGCGCTTGAGTTGCCCCCCTGAAATTCCCTTGATAAAACTGTCACCAACTAACGAATCTCTGACCTTGCAAAGTCCTAGCATGGATATCATCTTCTCCACGCGATCTTTGCGTTCTTTCAGGCCAAAAGAATCATCAAGTTTTAAGCGCGCCGCGAAGTCAAGCGTTTCAAACACTGTCAAAGTACCCATATGTAGATCGTCCTGCAGGACGTAGGCAATTGAACGGGCAAAAGATTGTATAGGTCGGGGTGAGGAGAAAATAGACTTGTTGTTGAAGAGAACATCCCCACGGACAGTTCCATCATTCTTGCGACAGGAAATGATATCGAGAAGGGTCGATTTCCCAGCACCCGAAGGTCCCATCAAAGCAGTCATGGACGCAGGGGAAATATCTGCCGAGACATTAGTCAAGATAGTCTTCTTATTGGATAATTTGCTATTTCGGGAAGGAGGAAGGGCATAATGAAGGTTTTTGATTGTAATCGAAGTCATTGTTGATGGATTGATGATTGAGGTTTAATAGAAGTTAAAATGTAAAAGAATAAGATTTTGACTTTTGTTTTCGCAACTCTTGATCAATTATCAAGCTATTGAAGCTGATAGGTGCTCATTTTGATCGCTAAAGCCACTCTGACGCGAGAGCGCTCTGTTAGTACATCTGTTTAATAGTAGATGGCTACATTGGCAGACCAGATTTTGGAGATCGCTTATTCGCTTCACCAAAGCTTCAAGGAGCTGAGAGGGTATGTTCAAGCAATCAGTCCCCACGCATTTGCTCAGGCTTCGACTGACTTGATGACTGGACTGAATCTTGAGGAGGACACAAAGAAAGCTCTAGTTATTGGGCTCTGTTGCGGGGTGGGTGTGCTGTCATTCCTTTTGTTTTTCCCCGGGGAACCCTTCGATTACTCCAAGGTGGACGGGGGTCAACGAAAAAAAGAAAAGCGAAAAAATCGACCTAAAAATAAAAGCGGACGTAACCTAATTATCGAGGAAATCGAGAAAAGTGAGAAAGCAAGGAGGGGTGAGAATGCAAATACAAAAGCAAGGACAGAATCAGCCGAAACAGAAAGAGAAACAGAGTCTGAGCAAGGCACAAGGGCAGAACCTGTCCTCGACATAAACTGGGACGTAGAGAGGATCAAGTCCAAGACCAAGAAGATGCAGAAACTCTTCAGACTGACAGACGAGCAGATGACGGAGGTAATTTTAAGTGCAAAGCAGGTATGTGGTGCAGGTCAAAGCGCAAAGCGAGATTTGGCAAGTAGTGTTTTCGTGTTGTTGAATGATGAAGTACTTTGTGTATTTCTCGTTATTAACGTTCCCAATTTATTCCACTCAATAATCTCAAATAACTCACGCCCGCAGGAGGCAGCTGACGAGGAGCGAATTGCGAATGAAGTGGGGGGAGAGGGGTCAGATAATAGCTACTCCCTTTCGCAGAAGGTCGATGTTATGGTTTACAGCTGTCTTTTTGCATTGCTGATATACTTCTTACAGAGAGATTTTGGACCGCAGCTAAATCTGTTTTTGACGACGAACTTTCCGAAGGAGGCAAAGGCCCTTGGCATCGAGACTGATCGGATAGTAAGGAGCCTCAAGGGGAATGTTGAGTAGGAATACCCCAAATTATTGATTAATTTTTTGAAGAGTTTGTCCCTAAATACACGGATCTGATAATCCACTTCTACTTTTCACCTTCCAGTGTCGCCAGTCGCCTATTATTAAATAACTTTGTTGGTTGTTGTCGTTGGTTTGTTGATAGAAATTGTTTTTTTTGGTTTTTGTTTTTGTTTTTTGTTTTTGTTTTGGATTTTCAGAGATTTGGGTAAAACGGCACACACAAAGCAACGCCTCCCTTCCAACAAAAGAGATAAAACTAAGTAGTTAATATAGACATCGCTCGACTATAACGATAGTTTCAGAAAACTACTCCGGACAAATTAATTGATCCTCAACAACCTCCCCTCCTCTCCACTTTCCCCAGAACTCCCAACTGCTCGGCCGGTTAACTATGGACCAATCCCTCAGTCCCCCAGAAGAACTTCTCCCTCCCATAAACGCCCCTCAACACGACCTATTACACTCGCGCATCTACGAAATTTTTAGGAAGTACGACCATGACCACGACAATACCATGTCATCATATGAGATGCATGCTGCTCTGACCTCAATGGGGGTGACGATCTCTGCTCAGGATGCCTTGAGTCTGTGGGAAAAATACGATGTAGATGGGAACAAGAAACTAGACTTTGTTGAATTTTACAAGCTCTTTGAAGAAGCTGTTGTTCTTGAGCAGGTCAAGAGAGAGGATTCTGTAAGGAAAAGCAAGGTGCGGCCCGAGTTCAGTGATAGTGACTCGGAACCAGAAATTGATGACGGGAATATATCGCTCGACTCGTCCCACAGATCGATAGACGAGTTCACCATGTTCACCCTTGACGACAAAAGTGAGATTTATGGGAATTATGGGATGACAAACTCAATGTACAATCCAAACTCGAGTGTTGGAAGCTTGCCTTCTTTAGGAGGGATTACCCATGATGTTTCGGATGCCTTTGCTCAAAAGTTTGGGAACGGGCAACAAGTCACCATAGACGATACAATACTGAACGAATACGCATCGAAAAGCGGAAAGCATATCTTTAACGACCCAGACCTGGAAAGTATCAATCCCTCAAATGCAAGGGAGATGTCCATCAAACTGAAAAAATTCGAGAGTGAGAATCCTTATGTTTACAAGACCAGCTCTGTTATCCCCGATAGTGTTACGAAAGACCCAGATTGGGAACGGATGGCAGGGGTGATAAAAAAACGGGAGCTTACCGTCGCATTCGAAACTATGAACCACCTCCGCACTCCTGCTCAAGTCAACTTGATAAGGACCTGGCTCGAAACACACTGGGAGATGGCCCGGCACCTTGGAACGAGGCGTATGATTGCACTCGCCAAGTGCGTGCAGTACTTTGAAGCTTCAGAAAATGTGTCCATCATTACAGAGGGAGAGCGCGGTTATACTTTTTACATAATCATTGAGGGTACAGTACGGGTGGTTGTAAAGAAGTATGGGGTTGTATCAAAGCTTTCCAAGGGCGATTTCTTCGGGGAGAGGGCTCTTACAAGCCAAAAGTATGAGTGTAGACAGGCCAGTGTCATTAGCGAGAGCTCTCCTTGCAAGTTGCTTGTGTTACACAAATCCGATTATGATCAAATCATCCGGAAGCATCACGAGACGCTTCGGACGGAGAGCTACAAGGTACTGAAAAATGTCCCCCTTTTCAATCACTGGAGCCGGTCGCGTTTGGAACGCGTTTGCAGTATGCTGGAGCGCAAGGAATTGCCTGGGGGGAAGCAAATATTCCGTCAAGGCGACCTTCCGGATTTCATCTACTTCATTGTGGATGGAACAGTTGAAGTCATCAAAGAGATCACTGTGAGCATGAAGAACAGGTGGCCGAAGCCGGGCGGAGGGAGCGAGGAGATCGTCCGGAAATTCGTTAACAAGTTCAAGATCCTCGACATCGGGGCGGGAAAATACTTTGGGGAGATTGCCATTGTCAACAACACTTGCCGGGCGGCTACCTGCAAGACAACTGAGCCCACAACTTTGTTGGCGCTGGATAAGTTTGAGTTCTTGAATTTGCTAAACAAGGGGCACGCCATGCAAAACATTTATAGCCAGACTCAAGGATATCCGAGCGACGAGGACATATTGCATTTGTTTACTGCTCTAAAGGTCCAGAAGAAGCAGTCAGATAACATAAAAAAGGGTAGGAAAGGGGGGAAGCAGGTCCGACAGGTGTCGAATCATAATGCCGACGCTTCACTCCCCAGTAACTACGATGCCCGGCGGAATTCTGTGATGATATCTGCTACAGCAGAGGACGTGGTAGACTCCTCTGGGCGCCGCAAACGAATTCCGAAAAAAAAGGGAACAATTGGCGCCGCCAACGTTGGTACGGACAAGCAGATTGAGGAAGAAATTATGCTGAAAAAAGAGCAAGAAAAGAAAATGGAGGAGGCAAAGAAAGAGCAGACGAGAAATAAATCGAGGGCAAGAACAATGCTGACGAAAAAAGCGGGGTCCATGGATGATGCTGCGCAATCTGCTTTGGAAGAGCTCAAAAAGATGGCGGGAGATGCGGCAGCTTTGTTTGACTCTGACGCGAGCAACAAAAGCAAAAAAAAGGAAAAAGTCCACAAGCAAATGATCAAACTCAGCGCTAGTGGAGACATCACAACGGCAGACAATGAAATCAAGCAGTCAGGTGGGGGTAATTCTCGCAAAGGGAGCGTATTCGACGCAGTAAAAATTAACCCAGCGAATAAAACATATCTGAAGAAACAGCAGCAGCTCAGAAGAACCAGCTTGATTCTTAGTCAGAATGCCAGGAAAAAAGCAAAGGCTTATACAAGTAAGACTTATAAGTGGGGAGATGATCTCGTTCAGAAGTCACCTCAGGAGCTTCACGACCACTGGCAGGGGAACGTCTCGTTGCTCAGGATGGCCAAAAACAACAACAAAAGTTCTAACTCCGGCAGTGGGGTCACCATCAAAAAAAGGAGGAAAAGTAGTTTGTTTAGTCCAAAGGCTACTCAACGGACGATAAAGAGCACACACGGATAAAGGAACGACGGCTACTGACGCGATGCGTATGTGCGATTTTCTGGTGGAAGTGGGAGCGCATTGAATTGAAGTTTAAGATGTTTTAATGGATTGTGTTATTTTACAGCGCTAACGCCCAAAAATCACCCAAAAACACCAGATACTCCAAAACATGTGCTGAAATTTTTTTGACGAT
>Ga0115555_1000599_pt1 | contig 24729 bp, 9 predicted proteins | sample COGITO_mtgs_1104_2_FD_87285 | JGI IMG/M metagenome (GOLD analysis project Ga0115555, IMG submission 87285) | Pelagic marine microbial communities from North Sea - COGITO_mtgs_110407 | ecosystem: Environmental > Aquatic > Marine > Epipelagic | place: Germany:Helgoland, sampling site Kabeltonne... | reverse complement strand
TTCTTCGTATTAAATGTGCTGCGATTATTAATTATTATTATATAGTAATTACTATGCGTGTAAACCAATGGCAAAAGCGTTACAGCGTTATCCAACCAAAGAGTTACTAATAAAGTTGCGTTTGTTTGGTTCGAAGGAATTCTGATGATAATATCTAGGGTTTCAAAAATTAAATTAATGCCAGGTCATCCTCCTCTCTTGTTTTCTTTTCGCCGGCCGTCAAAAGAACGAGACACAAAAAAACAAAACATGTCTCGAAACACGTCCGACAGCTGGGTGAAAAAAGCAACCGGAGGATTATCTCCCGGCTCGATGGCACCGCTGTCTTCGGCCGTGAACGTGGCCGCGAGCGCGTATGGGGTAGGTTTTGGTTCTTTCTTTCTTTCTCTTTCTTTGGCTCTCTTTTGTGCTTTTAAAGCGCGTTAATGTTCGGGATGAAGAACAACGGACACATTTTTTGTCCGTTTAGAATTTTTTGAATTTTATGCGCAAGAAAGAGAGCAGAGAGAGCAACAGCGCGTGAGGAACTACCACTCAAACTGTCTCGTCGTCATCGTTAAAACGCGGAAGAGTTTAATACCTTTGTTGGTGTCTCTCTTCGTCTTCCTTTCTTTTTCCGGGACGCATCGATCATTCAGAGTTGTTCCTTGGCTGTTTCTTTCTTTTTTGTATCTCGTCGTTCTCTCCCAAAGAGAAAAAAAGAGCTGCTTTTTTGCTAAAAAATTTTTGAAATTTTTATGAGAAATCCAAAGGCTGACCAGAAAAATTATTCCTAAAAACAAACAGGCTGACGAAACGGACAACTTCATAAACGCTCCATCTGCGCCTCAAATGCGCGCCGCCTCCGCGAAAGGTAGCGGTGGTAATCGCAACAATTCTTCAAACGCGGAAGACTTGCGCAAAAGCACGTACTGGAACCCGCAAAAGAACTCGAGCGGCGCGCCGGCGTTTTTCGATCCGTCCAACGAAAAGTTGTACGAGGCGTACTCGCAGTTGCACACGTTGGCGCAAGAATTCGATAAGCCGTTCGATTCCCCGGCGGTGTTAGTCGTTGGTCACCAAACGGACGGTAAGAGTGCGTTGGTGGAAGCGTTGATGGGTTTCCAGTTTAACCATGTCGGAGGCGGGACGAAAACCAGACGACCGATTGCCATCAACATGAAGTACAACCACAACTGCGTGGAGCCTCGATGCTATTTGGTCAAAGACGACACGTTGGGTAAAGAAGAGGAATTATCCTTGCCGGAGTTACAAGCGTTCATTGAGAGCGAAAACGCGAGATTGGAACAAGAGAATTCGTTTTGGGCGAAAGATATCGTCGTGAAGATTGAATATAAATATTGTCCAAACTTGACGATCATCGATACGCCGGGGTTGATCTCGGCCGCGCCGGGGAGAAAGTTCAACGGCATGCAACAACAATCGAGAATGGTCGAGAACTTGGTTCGTGCGAAAATGCAAAACCCAGATTACATCATCTTGTGCTTGGAAGACAACTCGGATTGGTCGAACGCGACGACGAGAAAGGCAGTTATGGAGTGCGACCCAGATTTGCGCCGAACCGTTGTCGTTTCGACCAAGTTTGATACGAGAATCCCACAGTTTGCGAGAGCCGCGGATGTGGAGATGTTCATGCATCCACCGAGGCACTTGTTGGATTCACCTGCTATGTTAGGGGGTGGTCCGTTCTTTACGTCCGTGCCAAGCGGGAGAGTTGGTTTGTCCCGAGACTCCATGTTTCGCTCGAACGACCACTTCAGAGAGGCGGTTGTCCAACGCGAGCAAGCTGATATCGTCGAGTTGGAAAGACGATTGGACAGAAGATTAGAACCGAGCGAACGAGCTCGTTCGGGTTTGTCCCAGTTGAGACACTTCCTCGAACGTTTGTTGCAACAAAGATACTTGGACAACGTCCCGACGATTGTGCCTGTGCTCGAGAGAGAACATCGTCACGCCTCGAACAAGTTGGAAGAAACCGTCGGCGAACTCGCGGACATGAACCAAGACAAGTTGAAAGAGAAAGGGAGACAGTTTTACCAACACTTTTTGGAAAAGATTCCAGAGTTGTTGAGAGGTACGCTCGCGGCGCCTCCGAGAGTGTTTGGCGAGACGTTGTCGCATGAGCACATCCGAGGCGGCGCGTTTGTCTCCAACGACGGTCGCCCGGTGAACAGCGAAAACCCGATTCCGAACGCAGAAATGCGATTATTCGGTGGTGCGCAATACCACAGAGCTTTGGAAGAGTTCCGCCAAATCGTCGGCGAAGTGCAGTGCCCGCAAGTTTCCAGAGAAGATATCATCAACGCGTGCGGCGTGGATGAAGTTCACGATGGGGTCAACTATACCCGAACCGCGTGTGTTATTGCCGTCAGTCGAGCCAAAGATACTTTTGATCCTTTCGTGCACCAGTTAGGTTTCCGTTTGGCGCACATCGCTCGACGCATGTTACCTGTTGCCATGTACTTGTTACAAAAAGAAGGACGAATTTTAAGCGGACACGAAGTCTTTTTGAAGAAAATTGGCTCCTCGTTTGCCAAGTTTGTGGACCAACGCGTAAAAGAGTGCCAAGAAAAGTGCCGAGAGGATTTACTCTCCACCACGAACTTTGTCACGTGGTCGTTGCACTCCGGGAACAAGTCTGGCTTACGATCGGTGTTGCACCCGGACGCGAGAGTGGACGAGAAGAACTCGTACGGGGGCGCGACCTCGGGCATGTCCTCGTCCTCTTCGAGAGACTTGGCCAAAGTAAATCCAAAAGATCAAAAGTTGATGGATTTGGTCGAGAACACCTTGTGGAACCGTAACATGAAGGAAGTGACGTTAGATGTTGTCGATTTGTTGGTTCGTCAAATCTATTCGGGCATTCGCACGTATGTCGTCCAATCTGTGGAGTTGAAATTCAACTGCTTCTTCTTGATGCCGTTGTTGAACGACTTCTCGCACCATTTAAGAAACGAAATGGAAGACGCGTTCGACGTCAACTTGGATTTGGTATTTAACGTGAAGAACGTCCGCTTGGCTTTGGAAGAGAGACAACAAAAGTTAGAAGCTGAGTTGGAACAAATGGAACACATCCAATCGAAGTTTGCGAGCATTCACTCGCAACTCGAGGTGCACTCTGGAGCCTCGCCGGCAACGGTCGCGGCAGCGCAAGCGGCCAGAAATGGAACGTCATTTAGAACCGCCGCGGATCGTGAGATGCAAATTTCCTCGGATTCAGTGAAGGCCGCGCAAGAGATGGAAGCCGGCATCGCGCACGCTAAGGAACAGTTTGCCCACTATTCGCCAACCAACGCCGGCGTGCGCCAACAGGGCAAGACGATGAATTCGCCGGGCACGGTTCAGTCTGGTAAATCTGGCATCCGAGGCATTTTGTCGCCGCGTAATATCTAATACATTTTTATCCTCTGAGAAGTGGAGAAGTAAAAGAGTTGTATAACCCATTGTTTCCCTCGAGGCGAATGATAATGCGCTGGCATTCGCTTTACGAAAATTTTATTTATGTGTGTGTGAGTGATGTGAAAGAAACCTCGAAGTAGAAAAGAAAGAAGAGCAAAGCTTAGTCAAAAAGGTTCTGATAATATAAGAAGCTCGAGTGCAGTAAGAATATGAATGAATGAATGATGTTTAATATTTATAATCGATTAAAATTTATCACATCAAATCAATGAAGACGCGCCGTACCCGCCACGACCATGATCTTGATTCGGTCTATATCCAGTTTGTCTTGCTTGACCTGTACCACTTCTCGCAACAGTCCTCGGAGGTGCTCCGGGAGAATCCGAGGATATCCCTGTCCCTCCGTACGAAGTCTTGTAATTGTGCAAGTTCGAGTTTTGGTTGACGTCAACCCGAATGCTATTAAACGCTTCGGCGGGAATTAAATTCCCGCGCTTTATATCCCACAATTCTTCCGGTCGTGGAGCATCGAACCCGATTTTCGCGTAGCACATACCCAACGAGTTCACTCGCCAAATTGAACACGGTGCACCGCCACTCCCTTCGTTACTCCATGCCATTTTAGGCGCGACTGACGGACGTTCGCACCATATTTCCGGGACGCACCGGACGTTCGTTTTCGCAATCGAAGGCGCTTCCGCGCTGCTTGTGAACACCATGCCTAAAGCGATATGACCGGGCGGGGCTATCGGTAACCAGGCAAACAACCCCGATGATTTCCACTGTTGCGCAAAAATCTGTCTAAAGCGAACCGGTAAAGGAAATAAGCGCTCAATCATTCTTGGCATATTTTGCGAACCCGTGAGCGCGAACGCGCTGCCGTCATTAACTTCGAACGCGAACGCCCCATCCGCGGCTGGTCCGCCTCGACTGGAGGAGGCAAAATACCCAACGTTTATACGCTCCTTCTTAGACAACTTAGACACATCTGAACTCGACGCAAACGCGGCAACTACGCCCGTTGGAAACCAAGTCGTGCCAAATTTACGACTCCCAGTACCTTCCGAACTCCAACTGCGAGTGAAATTTTTGTGATGAACCAAAGAAACTGCAAAGTTACGAACGACATCGCGTGTAAGCTTTGCATCTGAAGCGGCATCTTTGCGCATCTTTTCTCGGTCAGATTCTTTATGCAAAGATTTTGCCGAGATGTTTGCACGAGCGTCTTCAATGGCTGCCGCTCCGGACGCTTGATTATTGCGCATGGTGTTTGAGCCCCCCATTAAATCGCCAGTCGCAGTGGTCGAGTTGCGCGGGTTTTGCGAAAGCGAGTTGCTCACGTCGCCGGAAAGCCAATCTTCAAAGGCGAGCATTTCCGGTTGTGGAGGCGCAGCAGAATGTGTTGCAGCAGTAACACCAGCTTTCTTACTCCCCAATCCAAACGGGTCGTCTCGAGACGGAACGTGTCCGGATAATTTCGTCGCCGCCGGCGCCGGTTTCTTTGGAGCAATGTCTGGCAACGTCGCCGCCATGCCCATGGACGCCCAATCGCCTAAACCGGTACCGTCGTCAATGGATACGTTTGCAGTTGTATTCACAACTTTTTTCTTCTGTTGGTGAGAAACCGGCTGTTGATCGTATCTGGGGAGTGGTGGACCGGCGCCACCGAGTAAATCGTCGATGCTGTTATTTGAAGACGCTGGAATCACATCTCGGTTGGATGGGAATTGAGACTCCATCATCATGTTGTTCATGCTTGTGTTGCCATTCGCATTTTGATGGTATTTATGACCACCTCCAACAGCATTCACGCGATCTTCTTCTTCCCACTCCTTCTGCCAATCATCGTCCGGTCCAAAAGCGATTTCAAACTCTTCTCTAGAGACGACGCCGGTACCCGAAACGTTGACTCGTTTCGCCAAATCCAACATTTGCGTCGGTGATAACTCCACGCCTAACCAAGACAAACCGCCGTATAAAGATTCGTATGATAATGAACCAGCTCGTTCCACGTCAAACGCTCGGAAACAATCTAATAAACGCATGCGCTTCCTCTTCAATTGCGCGCGTACACGTGCAGTAAGCGCGCGACTCGCGAGTAAATGAAACTCGTCTGCCGTCGTCAAAGCTTTCGCCAATGGCGTTTCTTGCCACGGAATCCTCGGACGGCGTCTGCAGTTTCGAACGGCATCGAAGAAAGCTGCGCGCTTATCGCACGGTGCTTCCTGTAAAGCGCGGAGAAGTAGAGAAACTTCTCTTTCTTCGAAATCGAGTTGCGAATCGAGAAATCGGAAGCATTGTTCCGCCGTTGCCCCTTGGAACACGCCAGCCGGTGCGTATCTCCTCGACCCTTCCAACAAGGTTCCACCGGCAATGCGCAACGCAACTTGCACGTTCTTAAACTTGACGATATCGCCATTCGATCGTTCGTCGCAATCGGAAAAGTGCATGGCGACGCGAATCGATTCCGCTTCCGCTAAGGAAACGCCAACGTAATATCGGCCGTTTTGCAACGCGTAAATATTCTTTTGACGGATGACTCTTTTCAACTCTTCAAACGTAACGCCCGCGCCAGAGGAAGGCAATCCAAGTTTTGCAGCGTCATGGGCTACTTCTTTCGCCAGTTCGGTCAAACGAACTTCGTCGTCATCGACGACGGCATCGATTGCTCTCAAGAAATCCTTCAGCTCTCTCTCGTTCAGAGCGCCGGTGCCGCCACCATCAAACATCGAGAAGGCGGCTCGTAAAGCGTCCTCTTGTGCCATCGACAAACGGTTTTGTTGACCGGTACTCGAAGAGCCTTTCGTTAAATCGCTCGCTAATTCGTCTAAATCCGGAATAAGATCCATCACGATGATGGAATTCTTCAATCGTCGATGCGCGTTCAACGCCCATCCAGGTTTGAAGTAATTCTTACTCAACCAACAGTAATCTGGAAACGGTAGCGGATCGGTGTGTTTTAATTTCATTCCTGGTTGGTACACCTTGAACGTTTGCATTTTGTAAAACGGTAACCGCTGCGGCTCGGCGAGATCGTCCAACTTCCAAGCGATTTGCGTCTCGTCATCTCGAGAGTATTTCACAACCGCCGCGGATTCTTCGATGATTTCTTCCATCTTTTCTTCCTCCTTCTCTTGCTCTTGTTCTTGTTCGGTTTCTTGTTCTTGCTCGTTTTCTTGAACTTGTTCGGATTGCAAAACTCTATCGACATTGGCACCGTCGAAGCCGAGATCACCAGCGGCTTCGGAACCGTCGTTGTTCGCGGCTGCCATGGCGACACGTTGTTTTGCTTCCAACGTTGCCGCCTCCATGCGCGTGACATCGGCGACAATATTTCGCAGATGTTCCTTCGCCTTTTCGTTGTGCATGATGATGTGTTCGTATTGTCTGCACAACTGTGCGAGACGTCTCGACGCTGACATTTTTTCAGGAATTGCGTTTTGGACGATGAACGTCACGCGTTCTCGAAACACATCGAGGCACTTTTGCGTTTCATCGGTACATTTATGGGAACCAACTGTCATGTTTCTTTCCAACAAGAGCCGATAGGCGTGTTTCCTCCAGACATTTGCGGCTCTTTGTTCAGCTAATAAACCGGCTTGTACATTTTCTGCGCGCATAGTGTTGATGGTAAGCCACGCTAAGACGTCTCGTAATCGCATTCTCTCTGCTTCGTCGTCCGTCATGGATTGCAATTCTGCGATGCGCGTTTGTGGCAATCGGCCTTCACCAATCGCAACTTCCGTGGCAACGAGTTTGGATACTTCGGGAGTGATGATCAACTCCAGAGTTTGTCCATTTCCTAATCCACGCATACGCCACGCGCCTTGAGCGTAATCTCGCAAAGTCATATCTTTACCTAATGTCAACGCCGCTCGCGACGCTGCAGCTTGTTTGATATCCATCCCAGTCGTGTGCACCTGGTCGTAAAATGAAAAGCGTTTGGAATACGGCATAGCGGCAACCCGCGCTAAAGGAATCACTTCCCATGGTCCGCGACGCATCAAAATCATTTGTGCGTCGTTTTCGTCGAGAAACACGCATCCTTCTGCCCATTCTAATCCGTTTTCTAATAAGAATTTCGCCACCGCGCGATTACTTTTACCGGTAATTAAAGCGCCAGCATCGATCAACGCGTGCAAAGGTGGCTCTGCGGTTGCGATGGTTTTCAATATATTATCAACGGTCCAGTCCGATGACATGTCGTTACAGGAAACCACGGTTCGGTCACTTAAAGTGGCCAGTACTTTCGCGTCTGTGCCAAGCTCAAATTTCGGAGCGCCCAACTCGGACGGGAGTAAATCCGCTGGAGTTCCCGAGAAACCTAAACGCACGGGGAACAAAACGTCACCACCGAGCTCTTGTCCAGTGGCGGAAAGTTTCATGCCCTGATGCTTCGCCGTTTCCGGGAACACGAAAGTATCTAAATACGTTTCAATGACTTCCGGCACCAATCTCAAGAGTTGATACAATTCTTCAACCTGTTCATGGTCACGCATATCCACGAGATTTAACGGCCACGTTTCGTTTTCGTCGTTCAACCACGAAGGTGAAGATTGGAAAGAAGCATCTAAAGACTGATTCAATTCCACGTTTGAAATGTCCGCGAGTAACGCGTCAAACCCGGAAACTTTGCCGACGTTCAGATGTGAGTGCGTACCTTGATGCGCAGATTTGCGCCTCGCCTCTAGTTGCGCTTTAGCTCTCGCCTCGCCTCTCACGGATTTGCCGGCTAACCGAACCCAATACGCCCACTTAAGCGAACTCGGTCGCTTTTGTTGCGCGCCAGCTTCGTTCGAAAACTGCTCGAGCATGGCTTTCAAAACAATCTTAAAATCGGATCTGCGCAAACCTTCGATGCGATACGCCGCAATTGTCAAGCCGATGACCACGTCTGGGTGCGAAAACTCATTCGTTCTCGAAGGAATATCTTTACCGACAAATGGGACCGCTAACAGTCTTCGAGATAAAGGTACCGACGCCTGCGTCCATTCTTCCAAATTTTTCACGTCGTGTAACGTGAGCAGACCAAACGTAACTCGGTTGATTTTGGACAAGACGTGAGGGAGTAACGCGTTCAACCAGTCTCGCGCGAGGTTCGCCATCTTCACGCCTTCATCTTCGGCTTCGCGTTGTAACTGCGTCGAAGCGCTTCTGTCGCCTCGTAGTAAAAATGCAATGGAAGTTTCATCGTCCATGTTTCTTAACGCACCGTGCGCTCTTAACCATACCGAAATCCATCTCGCCAGGAGCGGTCGCAGCGACTGATGGTACCATTTTCGATCCAACACGCACACGTGCGGCACCGCTTGTACTGCTTTCTCCTTAATTGCATCCGTTATGCGAGTATGAATTAGCTTCAAAATCTCCGTCGCTTCTTGCGAGCCTTGCGCTTCTTTCGTGGAAGGCATAAATCCATTTGTCTCGTTGGACAACGAAAATACCGCGTCCAATAAGAAAAATGGAAGTTTCCAGCGCAATCCATCACCAATCCTTGATTGACAAAAATCTAGCGGGATTCTTTGCCCTAACGGCCAATGCAATTCGGATTTCAACGGGTGCAAAATCAAATCGACTTCGTCTAAAATGAGCAAACCTTGGTGGAAGATTTGAAAAATTTCAGACGCGCAAAATGCCTCTTTTCGCAATGCCTCGAGTTCCTCTTCCGATAAAGCTCCGGCATCGGCGACGCGCTCGGACCTCGATTTGCCTCTTCTTACACCAAACATTTTTGTGACGATATCTTTTGATTGTTTCAAAATACTTGAGTTCATTCTCGATTCTTCAAACGCAACGTGTGATTGATCAAGCAAGTGTAACGCCTCGAGAAACTTCAAGGCGAGTGATTTCAACGCCGTTGGCGAAGTGATCACAATAGCTCGTTCGTCTCTAGCTTTGCGCATAGCATCGAGCAACTTCCCATCGCTCAACGTCGTGTATCGATCAAATTTTAGAGTAACCACTGATCTCCGAATAACGCCTGAATAGGATTTGCGTAAAGTTCCTCGCGAAAACTCAAGTAAAGCGTGCGGCACGACCTGACATACCATTCGTGTATCCGTTGCGAGTAAATATCCAAGTAATGGACACACGACGGTCGTTTTACCTTCACCCATGAGCATTTGCGCGCACTCACCGCCACCTCGCTCAGCGGATTGAACAAATTGTTTCGTCAGTTGAACTTGTCGCTGACGCAAAATAATCGCCAGCGAAAACTCAAACATTAACAATCGGGGATCGTACGTTAAATACGTCGGCGATGGCGTTGCCGGACTTTCCGCGAACGGATCAAGTTCGTCTGCGACAGCTTGCTTCTGCTGTTGCTCGCGGTTCGCCACCACACTCTTTTTAAAGTACGATCTCTTCTCGCACAACATCTTCGCCAAACCTCTCGCGCGTAAACCTAAATCCAAAGCTAACGATGCTTTCCCATCACGTTCGACGGTTTTAGCGCACTTTGATAATGCTAATAACGTATCTGCCGCAGCGGCAGCACATTTTGCACCTTGCGCGGCTCTTGCGGTTAGCAACAACGCTTGTGCGGTTAAATGCAACGCTTGTTTCACCTTGTCTGAAGTTACCCCCGGGGTGATTTTCAACAAATTCTTCTCGCCGTGTTCGCACGCCATCGCTTCCAGTAAATCGTCGTACGTCGCTTCGGCCCACGCGCCCGAGCGCCTTTGCAAACCCAGTCGAAGCATTTCGAAACGGACAGTGGCTGATCTATCCAGGCCGTTTGCGGTTGCCGTAGCGACCATGGCAGCCTCTGAAGCTGCGGCGCGATCGAGCGCAACCTGTTTGGCCAACTTTTCAAGTATCGAGCGCAATACCGCTCGCGCGTTGATCGACGCTTGACCAGCCTTGGACGCTGCTGCTTCGATGGCAATTTGCTCGCAATCGAAAGATGTGAATCCATTTAACGTGAGCTCGTTCGTTGCGACATTCACAGGTTCCTGTTTCTGCTTTGCAATCCTATCCGCGCTCGATTTTAAATCTTGCCGTAATCTTGTCAAGGTTTGTTTCGCGATTGGCGTCGCCGACGAAGGGTGTCTCGACACGTCAAATGGTAACCCTCCGGAACCATTTTCCAAGCAACCTTGGATCGCATCTCCCGCGCGATCGTCCTCGACAGGCACTATTATTGACGCTAAATCGATAACCGCTAACGGCTGCGAGCTTAAATAATTCAAATCGACGGTTGCGAGATTGTTCGCGCCGTACTTTTGCAATACTTGCGGATCGTTCTCGAGCGGGTATTTACGTTGTCGCAACGTCGCCGAAGCAAATCTAGGTAACGCCCACTTCGAACCGTTGAGTAGCGTTTGATACCACGCGTCGATTACCATTTCACAGGCTGGTGGTGACGCGTAGCGATCGCCAATGTAATTCATTTGCGACGGTAAACGGTCTCGATTTTCTTTCAAATACGGTTTCACACGTTTCAAGAGTTGCCCGACGGCGCCGTCTTGCGTAAACATGGCGGAGAGTTTGACGCCTAACGTCCGCTCTTCTGCGCGCGGACACTCCCTCGCAATGTCTGCATTTGCCGCTAACACGCGTAAAATGGACATTAAAGTGCCAGCTTTCTCGCTCTGTTGTTTCGGAACGAATCGTAACAAAGCCCTACCCCAACGATGCGGGTCGTCGCCCGGTAATACGCGCAACTGCACCGTGCTCGTGAGCAACTCAAAGAGTAAAGGGAACCCGTGTTCTTTTTGTAAGGCCAAAGAACCGCTTTCAATCCATTTATTGACAGCGTTTAGGCCGTTACTGCCGTTGACAGAAACATCGTCCGGTCGTGAATAGCTCGATGTCCACCCGGCGAGTTTTCCAAGCGGACCGTCACCGGTGATGGCATCGTCGAACGCGGAGAAATCTTCGATAGAATCGAATTCGCTGTGTTCCGGTATTGGCGGGTAAAAGAGAGGAAATCCTTGCGTTTGTCCTAAACTGTTGTTCAGTTGATCGTTCATTAACAATTTGCGTTCGTGATGAACGAGCAAACGCAAGTAACTGGCTCGATTCAACAACAACGGATCTGAAGCGATGATTTCCTCGAGCGTTTTCTCATCTCTGTTCTTTCTTCGAGTTCGGAGACTCGCTCGTTGCGCTTCCGTGACTCGGGCACTCGCGGTCGTTTGGTCTACAACATCTAGTTCTTCTTCCGCGGTTAATCGGACGTTGGCACTTATCGCACGCCAATTTTGGACGTACTTCAAACACTCGACGGATTCATTGAAACCTAAGCCGGCTAAACGATCCATCGCGGCGGTGCCTTTAGCGGCGCGTAGAATTTTAATTCTAGCCGCGCACGCATCTGGATTCGGATCCTCGATGGCGGCCAGACCTAATGCGTCCCATAATTGCGCTTCTTCGCTCGTAGGATCGTTCTCGCACAAGAGTAAATCGACGAGTTTTTTCACGTCGTCGTATCTTCGAGCCAGGAATCGCATGGTGCACAAATACAACGCCGATGCTAAGGAATCGCATACTAGATGCGCGTGCGAAGCGTGAACCGTGTATACATAATGTTTCGAGTCACCGACAGCGTCGTGCCACGCGATATCCCAACGATCGACGATGACGTCTGCGCCTAAACCCTTACTTGCGCCGAGTTTTGCGACAGCGTCAATCGCCGCACGCCTCGGCGCGGCACCGGCGGGTAACAAAACCGCGAGCTGTCCGTCACGAGCTTCTAACAGCATAGCGTGCGGTAAACCAGATAATAAGCGATCTAACATTGGAGTTCTCGCGGAAGCTAAAAATAAACCCGCGTGTTCTTCGCACTCTAACCGCGTTTGTGAACTCGCCGTCGTATCTTTCACGGCGTGAAAGGAAATACCTAATCGAGGGAGTTCAACTCTTCGCACGGGAATGTATTCACTCGCGTTGTTGTTCTTTGAGCCACCAGCTCCGCTACCGGTCTTTCTATCGACCCAAACGAGCGCGTGTGCCAACCCTTCTACGGCAGCAATCGATCTTGCCAACGCTTTCAACGGATTCTGTCGCGTTTCGTTCGACTCCGCGCGCGGGCTCAGTAAATTCGACACGTCGTCGTTCTCACCTTCCATCTCTTCCACGGAAGAGGTGTGTCCAGCCGCGGCGTACAACAAATCGACTAAAACAAGCGTTCCTTCTGGCATGCTTTGTGGATCGAAATCAAAATCACTCGCGTCTTTCGTCGGCATTGGGATTCTATGAACGATACCTCGCGCGTCATCAACGAATAAACCGGATTTAGAAGTGCTCGCGGAGCCGCTAAAAACGGAGTCGAGCGCGCTGACCGTCGGGTCTTCCTCCGCTGGTGGCGTCGTGGCACCTTTAGCACCTTCTATTTGGACGTAAATGATTGTTCGAGGGTGTTTAGCTGTCGGTCGAGCAGTGCCGTACAAATCTCCGGTAACTTCTGATCGCCAAAACGAGTAATCTTGCAACAACGCTTGCGGGATTATCCCTCGCAAGTGTCGTTCAGGAACAAATGCTTGGCGTCCGAGCTTACTTGAAATGTGTCTCGTTACGACTAAAGATTGCACCCGAGAACCTAATCGAACTGCAGACAGTAAAAATCTTTCGTTCGGGTCCTTCAAACTCGGCTCACCGTCTGGGTCGACATCCGCGAGACACCACGAGGCGTTGGAGGCAAACACCAACGCTCTTCTCCAGCGTCTACCGAAAGACTCGACGCGAAAGACCTGTACCAACGGTGGATCTCGCACGACGACAACTTCGGTGAGCAGTTTATTCGCATTTTCTTCGTCCGCGACCGATGTTTTCGGAACTTTTGTGGCTTTGCCCCACCACCAGGAGGACTTTTGTACCTCGGGCGCGACCACATCCGGCGCGCCGACGCCTCGCAAGGTAGCAATCGGTCCTTTGAACGTTTCGGACGGAAGGAACAACTCAACGCCTTTTAAGAAAGCCGCTGCGGGACCATGGATAATCGGCTCTAATCGGTCCATAATCCACCGTTCTTTCTCCGTCAAACCCGATCCGGAACCAAGACCTACCACGCTCAAAACGTTCATGACTTTCGCGCCCGCGCTGGCATTCGTAGCGTACGGACGGGTAAAGTTGTGCGTCGGCACACGAGGATCCGGATCCCAAATTTCGATATCGTGACGCAAACCAACCAACCTGAGCCACTTACGATGTTCTGTGTTGCGAACTTCCGCGCAGTGAACAACCTCGTCCGAGGCGTCGAATTCAGCGAACGGTGATTTTCCGTCTCCCGTTTTTTTACCAATCTCGTCCGTGTTCTTCAAAACTGTGGCGATGATGGACTTGGAGTTTGAAGCGGCGAGTAAACGTGTGAACGAATCGTCCTCGTCCACGTCGTCGTCGTCTTTCAACAGCCTCTGTCGAAACTCTTCGTTCCGTTCTCTCAACACTGAATCTAATGCGGCCACAAAATCGGGCAATTCTCGAACGGCGTTTTCGAGCGGCCGCAAACGGTTTCGTCGGACCGTGAACTCGCCGAGTTGACAATTCACCTCCATCTCTGCGTTTTGCGTCGTCGTCGCCAATAACCATTCCCCATAGTGTTCGCCATACTCTTCCAACAGAACGTTTTTAGTATTCTCCGTTTTCCTTTGCCACTCCTCGGTAGTTTCGTCTTTCGGGTGCGCCACGAACCGGCCTTCGCCAGACAACCGCCATCCTCTGTCATGTGCAGAAGCGTCCGTAGCCTCCTGCTGCGCAGACGGCACCGACGAACTGCTCTCACGCGTCGTCAACGCTATGACGATGCCGTTCATGACATCGTTGCATTCTTTTTCGTTTCCTTTCGCCCACGCGAGCATATTTTTTCGTTGTCGTTGGAACAAATCGAAAATCTCGTTCGGAGGGAATCCTAAATCCATCAAGTTTTCTCCGGTATCTTTCGCGAGTTTTCTATCCATAGATTCGGAACCGTCCGGAGTGTCCAAGAAAACATGGTTAACAAATATGTATGCCTGCGCAGTAAACAGCGTCGTCGCTGCTTCCAAGTCATAGTCTTCAGGTTTTGTCCAATAATACGTGTACGCTAAATGCGCGTGCAACGCGCACGCAGCGCGCACGGCGCCACATTTTGCCGCCCGGTTCAACCAGCGTCGAATAACTGGACGAACGCGCGCGGAAATTACTTTGCTAACTCTTTCTTTTGCATTTTCTAGTGATTTTTTCGATTTCGGTGGTGGCTGAACGCCTCTCGTTCTCATCTTTGGATCTTCGATGTGTTCTTGCTCCATCAGCGTCGTGATAAACGCGAGCATTCGAGTCAAGGCTCGCGTGGAAAACAAAACGCCCGGGACGGCTGGAGCGTCGTGCCTGCCGGTATCGAGTTCTAAACTTAAAGCCAATAACTCTTCCGCAGCATCGATTAAAGGCGCCGGCGCGTGGGAGAGCTCGTGGAATAAAACCCCACACGGTATCGCCATATGCTGTCTCGTGCTCGCAGGAATCTCTTGGGGGACAAAGACCAACCCGGGCGGTTGCCACGGACCAGGCTCAAACAAAACCGCATCTAAAACTTGTTGGATTTCGTGCGATGATAACGCACGACACCTGGTTGCGTCCGCAAATAGTCTCAAAGATAACGGAACGCGGACCATTGGCGCAGTCAAGTACGTCAACAAAAGTTCCGTTTCGCTTGGTTTGAGCAAATCGTCAAACGTCGGCAACGTTTGCAAATGCAAAACGTCCTCCTCCGTATCGATTCGCATGCCGACTAAATTAGACGGATTCCCTCCGGACGGTGGACATCGCGGCCGTTTATCGCCGACGGATTTAGCTAAAAAACCACCTCCGAAGACAGAGCGAAACCCATATATCCTCTTCTTTTTCCCTGTTTTCGGGTCGACATCTTTATCGGCGACCATGCGTAACTCTCGCGCCCAAGGCGCAACTCGCATTTGACGATCGAAAGCGGTGACATTGAGGTTATACGCTCCGGATCTTTCGTCGCGCTCAATCTTCCAATTCAGTTGAGAATCTTGAAACGTCCATCGACGCAAGTCCGGGAGCGAATCGCTCGTCGGTGCCATCAACGCTTTGAACATGAAAACAGAGTCTCGCAACGCCACGAGTTCCGGGTAATGATCCGCCATGTCTCTGTTTTCGCAAGAAAAGTAATTCGACAAGGCATCCGGCGACCGTTCGTAGCCGATCGCTAATGCAACTTGGTCTAATAATCGAGCCTCTCCCGGGCCGAAAGTCATGCCTTGTTGATCGTCTTCCCATCGAAACAAAGTGTGCGAGGATTGAACGGACTCGGTGAGCGAATGGAAGTAATCTAAAACTTTCGTCAATTTTGTCATTCTTTCCGGGCAGTGAAATCGTAAATACTCCGCCTCCACTGCAAATGGACCGGTATCAAACCCAAATAGAGTCGTCGGGCCTTCGTTGACGCCGTCGTAATGCTCGCAAAAAACGCTCGGGAAATCGCACGGTTTCATTCTCAACGTCGCGTCGGTAATCGCCGCCATGCACGACAACGTCAACAATCGGTTGGCGTCAAACGATCGCGTGGCGGAAACTGACATCGACGCCGTGGCGAAATGTCGTAAACATAAATTCAAAGACCGGGCGAGCTCTAATTGCGTCTCGTACTTTGGTCTCGCCGACCGCCAAAAGCAGTGAGTCTCTCTGTCTTTGTGCGTCAACGGCATCGGACAAGGCAAAACGTGCACGAACAAATGCACCAACAACGCAACTCTGTGCGAATACGAATTCGTAGTCAAATCGGCTTGGTTAGCCAATATGGAGCAACAGTGTGCTGCTTTTCGCATGGCTAGTGCGGCTTCTTCTACGCTAGTGACTATATCTGGAACCATGGACAACTCGACCGGACGAATAATTGGCGGCGGCTTGGCGTCGCCGGCGAGTAAATTCGTCCCGCCTTCGAGCATAATTTTACCGAACAACTGCATGTTGCTCGCATCTCTAGGCGCTATCGGTGAGGCTAACGGTGGCGGAAGTAACGTCGGCCTTCGGGCGTTTGCAGCTCTCAGTCTTGTCGCTTCCACGCACTTCAAAATCCTCGCGAGGATTTCCGGAGGCACCGGTCCGACGTTGCTCGCGTCTGCGTTTTGCCCTCCATTTTCTCGTTCCACCTTGGCTAATTTTTCCGCGTACGGCGTCGCAACTCGAGCTAAAGTTTTACACGCAGTTTCTAGAGCTACGCACGCGGAAGTATTCAGAAGCGAAATTTCAGAAACGTTCCGCAAGGCTTCTTCTAACATGACGTGTCTCACGCCAACCTCGACTAACGCGTTTGCTCGTTTTGGCGGGCATCCTAAAGAGCACAACGCGCACCTCGCAGCTTCTAACGCGCACAAGGAAAACGATAAATCGCCACCGGCTGGCTTTGGTGCAAACTGAACCGTCCGAAGCGGCGTGGCACCAACCGATGCGAATAACGGACGACCGTTCAACATTGGCAACACTTTGGCGTAAATTTGGTCTTTTGCAATCTCAGCCGTTTTCTGCGGATGGACAATCGGTCTAAGTAACAGAGCCCAAGTGGAAGAATCTAAACACATATCCATTGGAATTTCCGTCAATTGCGTCGTCAACCCGTATAAAAATCCATCCGAGGACGGATCCGCTTTCACGGGATGATACTCTAATCCATCGCCCGTGTTGGTCACGGAAAACACAAAGGAGCCTTGCAGTCGTTGCAAGGTGTAAATCAGCGCGCGACTCTTCCCGTCGTTTTGCGTGGACCACCCACCCGGGAACATTAATAAAGCACCCGGACGCATCGAACGCACTCTATCGATAAAGACGGACAAAAACGCAGTAAACGCGTTGTTATCTTGCGTTCCTGCGGGGATTTGCCGACATAACAAGGTCAAATCATCCAACGATCTTCTGACTTCCATAATCGCGTTTGTTTCCGGAACCGACATCGGAAATTGCAAACTTCCCAAAGCTCTCGAAATTGTCGAGCACGAATCGCTCATAGTTTCTAGCGTTTCTCTAACTGCCATTTTCTCATCTCGTATGCGCATTAACCGTTCGTCAAACCCGAGCGCGTCGTCCGCCATGACGTCCACGAACGCGATTTGCTCCCACACCGCTTCCAAGTGCGTGGGCACCCCGACGCCCCCCAACGGTCCCGTCAACCCCGCTCTCTCCAGCGCGCCTTTAAAGAAACTCCTTCTCGCGTGTTTCGTCTGGTGTCTTTGCAACGAATTCTTCTTCTCTCCACCACTTTTCCTTTTCCTCCCGTTCGCGTCGACTTCCGTATCGCTCTCGTCGTCGCTACCGTTTCCGTCCTTCTCCCCGTTCTTCGCTTTCCGACTCCGCTCTCGCGCAATCGCGTCGCTCAGCGCCGTCACCCACGATTGCAACACTTGCTGATTCTCGCACTCGCAAACGACCACGGAATTCGAAACTCCTGAATTGATTTCTTTCGCGGAGACGTCCATCTTGGAGTAAAACGCGAACAACTTCTTCCCTAAATATTTGCTCCCTAAGCCGTGTTCCTCGAGAATCTTCTCGTCCTCTAAAGTCACAACGGTACTCTTACTGGTCACCTCGAACATGCCTTTCGGTTGTTGCCTCGAGTGCGTCGGCTCGGACGCGTAATACTTCAGCGTCGACTTTTCCTTTTTATTAAAAGCTCTTCTCTCTTCCTCCTCGTCCGCGTCTTTTTCCTCCTCGTCATTAAACCGTTGCTGGTGATGAAAGAATTTTTTCTCGCTCGCGAGATGTAATTGAAAATGCCTCAACCGCCAGGTGTTTTTGCCGTACAAGTCTTTCCCGCCTCTCTTGGTTAAAGTGCCGGAAAGGATCGGCGGCGTTTGGTCCGCCATCTTTATCTTTTTTTTAACTGCGTAATAGACTACTACTCCTATTAATGATGATGATGATGATGATACTAAAAGCGTTCGGTGTGTTTCTTTAGTATCCGAGAGAGACTTTTCTTTCGTGCATCTGACGAGATCTCCTCTGAGAAATCACTCGAGAAGTCTGTTTTTTTTTTGTTTTCGTCTCTCGCGAAAGCTTTTTTGTCCGTCTGTCGTTTCAGAAGAAGCAGTCACAAAACTGCAGAAAATTTTCTGAAACGCCGCAAAGTAATCGATCTTTTTATCCGCGCATATCCTGCGCTGCTTCCTCGCGCTGTTGTTATTCTACAGACGCATCGAAGAACCATAAAAAGCAGTTTTTCTTTTTTTGCTGTTTGAGAAGACTTCTTTAGTATTTATTGAATATACCGACGAACGAGAGCGTCACAGAATGGGATTTTTAACCGAACACGAGCACGGGAAATCGAAAGTCCGCTTGGGGCGGACGTGGAGAGATGCGAAAGAAAACGCGCATTATTTCGTCGAGTGGGAGGTGTGCGTTCGACTCATATCGCCGGAAATGGAAAAAGCGTACACGAGCGGAGATAACGGTGGGATGACGACCACGGATACGACGAGAAATATGTGTTACGTGGTCGCGCAAAGATGTAAAGAGCGCACGTCTATGGAGGAGTACGCCATCCGTCTCGCGAGAACGTTTATAGAAACGTATCCGCTCATAGACGGGGTGTCGGTGACGGTGGACCAAGCGCCGTGGGAGCGGGCTAAAGTCAGAGGAGGTGTCGAGCACAGTCACGGTTTTACGTTTAGTAGCGGTATACGCACGTGTTTCGTGAACGTGATGAGAGAACGAATGGATCATCCAACCGTAACGAGTGGGTTGAAAGATTATCGGGTGTTGAAAACGACGCAAAGCGGCTACGAAGGATATATCAAGGACAAGTTTACCAAACTCGGTGAAACGAATGAACGGATTTTAGCGACTGCTATTGATTGCGTGTGGACGTACGACTTGGAAGGAGGAATTGATACCAGTAAACGGAAAGGATGGTTCGGTAATAACAATTCTAGTAACAACAACAACATTGATTACGATTTAGTCTACCAGCGAGTGCTCGAAAACATCAAAGACCAGTTCTTCGGCGACGCGCAGAGAGGCGTGTATTCGCCATCGGTGCAAGCGACGTTATACAATATGGGCGATGCGATCGTAAACAACATCAAAGAAGTGAAAGACGTGAAATTTACGTTACCAAACATCCATTTCATACCGATGACGCCAAACGGAGGAGACCATAAATTCAACGACGACGTATACATTGCCACGTCGGAGCCGCACGGTACGATTGCGGCAACGGTATCGAAGAGAAACGAAACAGCCGAAATTCGGTCTCGGCTATAAAGCAGAGCACTACGTGTGCATAGAACAAGCTCACTACTACGACAAAACTACTAAATATATCTACTACAAACTCAAAAGTATCCTCTCGTTAAAAAACTCAGAGCGCCTCTTTGCGCCAACCCGCTAATCTGTTCCCTCTGATCCTTCGAACACTTCATGTACCCGATCGTATTCGTCAACAACATCCCCAATGCCATTAAACACACCAACGCGTAGTTGAAATTCAACTTTGTCAACGACGTGGTTAAAAAGAACGCCCAAATCAACGGCGCGCCGTATATCGTCCACCAGAAAATCCGCTTCTCGGTCGCATCCACCAACCGCATTCCATCCGCGTCTCTCGATTCAAACTGCCACTTGCTCTCCCCGCTTTGTTCTTCGACTTCGTTCCAATACCTCAACCCAACTAACAAGCGACCGGAGACGTTCTTCGTCCACCAAAAGTCCATCGTCAGTAAAAGAGTCAAAAGGACGAATATGATGACGAAATCGTCCGAAAACCAGTTGCAAAAGACATAGACGAGCACGGCGCTACATTTAAAGACGACGTGCACGAGTAACGCGGTCGGATGTTTCGTCGATTCCATCATTCCGGTGTTGTTGTTATCTTCTTCTTCTTCTGCTCCTCCAGCAGTAGTATTCGCCATGCTTCTTCTCACCGCTTCACCGCTTCACTTCTCTTCCGCTTCCTCCTCCTCTTCTTTTTTAATAAGATTTTCTCCCAACGGTCTCTGTCTGTGGCTTTTTTTTTCTTCAAAAAATTTTTTTCACAAACCCTAAATTACAATTGACTAGCTCTTTCTTCTTTCGTCTAATCTGTGTACCAAATTATATTACGACGACGACGCGCAGAAAAGAAACAACGCGCCGCTTTGATCACGTCGTCCGCCTTCTCTGCCGTCTGATCTCCTTCATTCAAGCTTCTTCTCTCTCTTCTGTCTTTGTGATCTGACCATTTTCGATCGTCGGCATCAACGCTTCTTCTTTCGTCGTTGAGAGAGATCTCTCGAGAGAGAATTTTCCCCCCGCTTTGAGATATCTCGAGAATATCTTTTCGGAGGCGGAGGAGGGAAACGTCCAAATTTGAGAGCGGGAGGAGAGATGACGACGAACGACGAAGAGACGACGAATAATAATACTAACAATAAGATGGAGAAGGAAGAACAAGAAGAAGTGAACATTAAAGCGAGGAAAGAATACACCATCACAAAATCCAGAGAAAGTTGGACGGACGAAGAACACGGGCTGTTCGTGGAGGCTATCGCGCTGTGCGTTTGTTTTTTTGTTTTTCTGCTTCTTTCGTGCGAGGAGGATGATGACGCGTCTCTTCTTTCTCCTTGTGATTATGGCGTCGTGACGAAAACGCGAAAACAACTATTGCTGACATTTTTCTTCTTCTTCTTCTTTTGTATCGTCTTCGAATACACAGATACCAGCGAAACTGGAAGCAAATCAAAGAGCACGTGAAATCGAAATCGATCATTCAAATCCGTTCGCACGCGCAAAAATATTTCTTGAAGATTGAAAAGTTGGGCACCGGAGAAGCGGTGCCACCGCCGAGGCCGAAGAAGAAGGCGAGTCGACCGTATCCGCACAAAGCGGTGAAACCACCACCTATAGCACCGCCGCCATCAGCTAAAGTAGTAGTACATGAGCAGCAGCAACATGAAGTACCGGTGAAAACAACAGGCGATGGAACTGCTGATGCCACTGCAACTAAGAACGGTTCGTTGTTAGTAGACGCCGCCTCTGGTCTCCCGTCTTCTCCTTCGAAGAAACTCTCGCCGAAGAAACAGTTGCAGAAGCAAGAAGTATCGCAGAGTAATAATTACAATAATAATACGAACGCGAGCGACGAGGGTAATAAGAAAGCGAAGCAATCGACGCCGAAAAAAGAAAAGAAAGCTGCGAAACCGAAGACTACTGGAACGAAAAAGAACGCCAACACTATGAAGAAGAATACGAAAACACAGAAATCCTCCTTGCTTCATCCCGGAAACGAACCGCCGATGGATGACTTATTTAGAAGCGACGATCAACTTGCGGGTATGGTCGATGACGAAGCAGAAGATGATGAAGACGACGACGACGAGAATAATAGAGAAATCATGAATAGCAACGACGCCTCTGGTGGCGGTTCGGCGGAAGACGACGCGATTAACCGTTTAGTAGATAGCAACAACGGCACGGCGACAACTTCGTACAAAGAAATCGGCGGTCATAATAAAGAGTTGATGATGACTGCGACAGATTTCATAAACAACAATAATATTAGTGACGAGGACGATAATAGCGGCGGCGGTTCCAAGAGCAACCACCAATGCATGACGCACGAATACATCACGCAGCAAATGAATGAAATACAAGAGCAAGTTCGAAATTCCTTGACGGGCGCAACGTACGAGGTGCAAAAAGGATCAAAAAGGAAAGCACCGAACACCCCAACTTCAAAAGGTACAGACAGGAAAAAAAGCATCGGTTCTGGAGGTCCCTCGCGTTTGGGAGGCTTTCATCAGCAACACCAACAAAATACGAACCAGTCTGCACACGGCTCGAACTTAGGTGGCGCGGGGCAGCAAGTGAACGGCGGCGACCAGTTGCAACATTCGGCTTGGAATCCTACGCAGAACAATTCGCTGACCGATGCGCAAAGAAAGAAAGCGAATCAAAACACGCCAAACTTCCAAGTCGTGTACTCCGCGTTTGCGAGAATGTTGGAAAACGATAGCATCTCTGCGGAAGAAGCGGCGGAGAATTTACAAAATATGCGACCGATTGATCGAGAAACGACCGTTTTACTCGTCGATAACTTGAAGAAGAATTTGCTATCGAAGCGAATGTGGGAAGATCAAATGCAACTCGTCGGCAGCGGGTACCAAACCTTCTTAAACGCCTCTTCCGACGCGAGCGCGGAGGAGAAACAAGCCAAGTTGGTGGAGAGTGCGGTGAACTCTATGAAGTTTAACAGCGAAAGTGCTCGCGATGCGACCACGGCCACGCTTACAAGTGACGCGCTCGTGCCAACGTCCATGGCGACGCAGCAAACGCGGCCACATCCATACATGCAAATGACGAAGAGAGATTCCGATGGCACGTTTGAGGAAGCCAACAACGGAGACGATAATAACAACACGAACACGGATTCCGGGAACAACGATTCCGGGAACGAAAAGAAAGGATCCGATGGCGGATCGGGTGGGACTGGACAATCTCAACAAACCTTTATGGATGTAGTCGCTGATAAGAAGCGTGCAGCGGCAGCGGCTGTTCAATAAAATGAGAACAAGAGGGAAGGAAAAAAGGACGAAAGCTGCGCGCGCTTCGATTTGCGTTTTGTAATATCGAATAAAACCAAGTGTACCATACTGTAGAGTACCCATTATTTTCATTTAGTACATTTCTTATTTGTTTCACCACTACATACATAATAAATATTAGGACTACTGCACTGATGACGAACGCGAAGCAATTTTATTGAGTTATCAATACGTGATAAATTTATCCGCTTGCTCTTGCAATAACTTAGCGCTCTTCTTCGGGTCAAAAAACAATCTTTGACACTCCTCTAAATCCGCAATCGATATCTCCTCTCTCCCGCTTTGTTGCGCAATCACCGCCGCCGGCGTCATCAACTGCGCCGCGTGTCTTAAAGTCGTCTCGTCGCCAACCTCGCCTAATCTCGCCAAACTCGCTTCGTCCATCTCAATCTCTTCCACGTCCGCTCGCACGGCTAAAATCCGTACGTTTTCTTCGCTCGTGTAAGGAATCGTTCGAACAATCAGCAAGCGATCTAACAAATCTACCGGAATACCGTGCGGTGCCACCATCCCGTCTGAGCCTTTCACCGGGCACACCCCTCTGTTGGTGGCAAAAATAACAATCGGTGCCAATTGCGACTCCAACGCTTTGTTCAAAAACGTGAAACATTCTTGATCCAACATGTGCACCTCGTCGATAAACAACACTCCCGGGACTAACTCGGCGATGCCACTATCGATGTATCTGTTAACCACGTTATTGATTTCTCTCCTTAACTTTTCCGTAATCTCTGTTTTCTTCGGTTTCATGATTTGACTCATCATTGAAATGATATCGGATCCGCCTTGCGGTCTCGCGTTGGCGGCGTCCAAATCGTGTAAAGTTACATCCTGCACAATCTCTTTTCTTTTATGCACGTCGCCTTTCGGTAACGGAACGTACTCTTCCGCTTCTAAATCGAACTCCGAAGCGTACGCATCGCACCTCCCAACTCGTTTCACCGACCCCGAGTTTGCCTCCAAGTAAATCACGTCGCCCAACTTCACCTTTTCTTTCTGCATCGCGTCGTAAATCGACGGGTCTAATTTCAACTGTTTCGTCCCTTTCACCGTTTTCAATCCAACGACTACGCTCGTGATAACTTTCCCGTACCCGCCCGAAGTGCTCTCCGTCTCTTCCGGCGTCATTTCCACAATCTCGCCTTCGTACACCTCCTTGTTCTCTTTAATCCGCAAACCAATCGCTCTTCGAAAGTTCTCCATCAACACTTCCGTCTTCTTCACCTCGTGCGAATACACCTCTGACCCGACCATGGGACAAAACGGTACTTTCGTCCCTAATTCTTGCGCGATCCCTAGCGCCAACGCCGTCTTCCCCGTCCCCGGCGCGCCCGTAAATAACAAGGCTCTTCCAGCCATTTTTTTCTCTTTGATCATGTCCACGACGACGCCGGAGGCTTCCCGAGCGGATTCTTGGCCGACCCATCCGGCGGCTTGCGCGACGGCCGCGCCTTTTTCGTTCAGCCCGAGACCCTGTGATGCGATGAGCGTTCAATTTGAGTAAAGGTTTCATCCTCCGATGATGAAATAATCGAACGATGACGATGAAAATGATGGGAAGGATTCAAAACAAAATTGACCGATTGTGAGACGCCACGCGAAGATGATGATGAAAAGAATTGTTTAAAACAACAACAATCAATAACAATAACAATAACAATAACAATCAATCAAAAAGGCGAATTTAAATTCGTCGTTAAAGAGTATTATTAAATACCTTGATGTGCGTGTGCGTGGCCACTCGCGCTTTCTTCGTCGTCGAGGCGACTTCGTCGATCTTCATTTTAATAATGCTTCTCCTTTTTACTTGTGTTTTGAA
>Ga0115555_1000595_pt1 | contig 24775 bp, 16 predicted proteins | sample COGITO_mtgs_1104_2_FD_87285 | JGI IMG/M metagenome (GOLD analysis project Ga0115555, IMG submission 87285) | Pelagic marine microbial communities from North Sea - COGITO_mtgs_110407 | ecosystem: Environmental > Aquatic > Marine > Epipelagic | place: Germany:Helgoland, sampling site Kabeltonne... | reverse complement strand
CCACCACCACCACCACCACCACCACCACCACCACCACCACCCGAATTTGGGTCTTCAAATGCCATTGAGGCCAAGGATTGAGCTGCGTGGGGGTTTGCAGCTTGTTGGGAAGCTAGGGAAGGGTAGCCATCCATGGTGATTACTCGCTATACCAGCTTTTTGAGGCGCTGAAATGATGCGCGTGGCCTCGGCAGCCTAGAAGTCTGAAAGTTGCGGGCTCCAAATATGATTGTGTGCCTCTTCCTCTTGATCTACCTGGTAATCTGAATCAAGTTTGAATGCCAAGAGTCAAGAAAATTAAAGCCGGCAGATGTGAGCTTACTTTCGCCGCCCTCCAACTACACGGACGGTTGTCTACGACTTGTTTGCTTAGCAATAATCGATTGCTCTTGCCAAGAATCCAGAGTTTTTTTCGTTCGGACAATCGGGCTGCACAAAATGAACAAAAGAAAAGAAACATTATTTCTCCACTCAAGAATAATTTTTTACGTCCAAACTCTTTGTGTTTGACTTATACATTGTATTAAGGGCCCCTCGACGCCACTTAACTCTCAATTCACGCGATCCCGCCATGGCAGAACTATCCTTCACACCGGGCCTATACACCACAGCCAACTCCGTTCATGAATCATTTGTGGGGATCAGTGTTGAGTGGTCGAGAGCACAAAGCTACACCAAACAACCTGCTTTTTCCGCGCTGATGTCCCACCTTTCGCCCCGCCCCAACATTCGTATTGGAGGCAACAGCGCAGACACATCTTGGTGGGATCCAGATAATGAGGGTCTGAATAGCACTTGTTCCAAGAGCTACAACGAGTCTGTCTGCTGTAAGTACACTATAACAGCCGAGGATATTATAGCGCACCAAAAATGCGCTGAGATAATAAACGGAACCTTGACTTTAGACCTCAATTTACTTGATAGCTCCGGTGAGTATGCTATTACTGAGCTGGAAAAAATTGTAGACACCGTTGGCTTATCGCATGTTGACGCTTTCGAGATTGGGAACGAACCTGATCTCTTCTATGAAAACGGAATTCGCGGCCCAGACTATAGTCTCGAGGACTTTACAAAGGAATTTGATTTTGTCCTCAACAAACTGTCCAAACAAGATGTTAAATTTCAGGGTGGTACATTCTGCTGTAAAAGCGAGTTTTTTCAAGGTCAAAGCGACATTATGGCAACCCAGAAAGATTTGTTGTCAACCTGGTCGTACCATCGCTATCCTACAAGCACTTGCAACGGGAAGAACGTTTCTCTTGCGCAGTTGATGAGTGATGAGTCGGCAGTCGGACAGGCGAACCTCGTCAAGAACGATGTTGCGAGCGCCGCAGCAAACGGTCTCCCTTTTGTCATTGGCGAGTCGAACTCTGCGAGCTGTTCAGGGCAAACCAATGTTTCCGACACGATTGCTTCTGCACTTTGGTTTTTAGACTATGGGATGAACTTGGCGGCTGTTAATGTCTCAAGGGTTAACCTTCATGGAGGCGGTGCTGCTCCCTATTCTTGGCTTGGGGAATTCGTTGAAGATTCGGCAGCACCTGACGTGCGACCGCTTTACTACGGGATGAAGATGCTCGCTGATTTCACTAAAAACAATGCGAGAATTCTGAAGCTCGACGGGGCAGCAGTAGAGATGTGTCACTCAGGAATCTCCACACAGGGTGGTGTTTGCTGCGCAAGCTCGTGCGGTATCTGTGGCGGTGACGGATGCAACGACTTTCCTGGCGGCTCTTCGCTTTGCTGTGCTGGGGTCATTGAAGAGGCTGGACGTTTTTGCGATGCCACCAACTCAAGTGATGTGGGCTGTCTCATTAACCCTGATAGTGAAGAGCTTTTAAAATCTTGGGCAGTCTATGACCATTTGACGAATGAGTTTCGTGTTTTGATTGTAAACAAGAATCAAGAAGATCTTGGGCCTAAGTTGGTCAAAATTCATGTAAAGAATAAAGAAATCAAGGCTCAGGCAATGCTCCACCGTCTCACTGGACTGACGGCCGACGGATTTGGCGCACGTTACAACATCTCAATAGCATCTCAGACTTTCGATGGTTCAAAGGAGGGCGAGCTAGTAGGAGATTTAAGATTGGAGTCGGTTATGCCTTTTCTCGCAGACGGCACGAGCACATTCTCTGTGAATATCCAGTCTGCTCAGGCAGCGATGCTGGTAATAGCAGATAAATAAAACAGCGGCGTTTATATATATATATCTCGTCGTCTTCGTCGTCGTCTTCTTCGTCTTCGGATTTGTCAATTGTTCTCATCCTGCTCGAACACTGTCATGTCGATCAACACATTTGCCCCAATCAGCGTAGCCTTCATCTCAGCATCAGCGTCAGCCGGGAAATGGAGTGCGTAAGCATTCTTCTTCTGACATGCCCTCCTAATTCCGGTCCACAGACTCGTGATCTGCGCCTTCGCTTCACCGTCCTCATTACTACTCATCGTCGCCATCAACGGCTTAAGCGTAACCGGATCCCTGATAATAAAGGGAATCCGACAACACTTCCCCCCATTTCCTCCGCACCTAAACATAGGCAAACAACCCGCACAGCAAGTATCTGGCCGGATCCGATAACGCTTCTCCCCGGAACCATCCAACACGTCGTATTTCGGAACACACAAATACGCGTCGCATACGTACTGTGTTTTTCCGATCAACCTCCCACTAGCATCCTTCGTCTCCAGGTACGGCAACCAGCAGCAGCAGGGGATCTTCTTATCACCAATCCCCGCGAAAGACCCATTAGTCCTCTCCTTCTCGTGCGTAAAGATGACGGGGCCAAAATATTCCGGGTTGATACCTGCCCACTCGTCGCTGTGGTCGCCCCACTGAATCTTGCAGCAGCAGCCACTCGCCTGCTCCTCTTCGACCAGTGCCTGGGGAATACGGCCACTGTGAACGGTATGCTTTGTCTTGCGGGCGCCGGGAGCGCAAGCGGAACAGGTTCGTCCCAAGCACGATGCTTCCTCCGCGATCCAGGCGCCAACCTCCCCGAGCTCCTCCTGGCGCTGGGAATCGTACTTGGATACGTTGGACTTGCCCTCTGTGAGGGTGAAGTTGATGGAGGGCTGGAAGCAACAAACACGGCAGAACTGGGACGTTGCCTGTGAGAGGGAGAGAAGAGGAAGGTGGGGGTGGGGGATGGGGGTGGAGGGTTGGGGGGGAGTTAGTGTAATGTGTTTTTGGGGGGGACTTTGGGGAGGAATAAAACGTACTTGAGAAACAATCATGGTGTCAATGTCGGCCAAGCGATCCATGGTGATGGTGCCAGGTGGGAGGAGCTTGTTAGCGTCGCCAATGCCGTCGAAGTGTTCCATTTTCAGGAGTTCTCAAAGTTCAAGAAGACCCAAGAATTACTAAAGCTTGTGAATGATATGAAGTTTTTTGTTGGCAGGGGTGTTAGTGAGGGGAGAGAGAGAGAGAGAGAGAGAGGTGTAAAATTAACTTACTGATTATGGAGGGGGGGAGGGTTGTTGTCTTTTTTTTTTCGGCCCCGCCCCCGCCGGCCGCCGGCGGCAGACAAAAAACAAAAATGGTTATCGTTTAAAAGAAACAATTGAACAATTATGACAGCCCCTGTGTCTCTTGGGGCCGTAAAAAATCACCCACCGATGTGGAGGGTTCATATGAGCCTGATTACAACCCAGATAATCTTCGGTGGTGGGGCTGTTGTCGGAAAATTCGGTGTTTCTTCGTTTAACCCGGTTCTCTTTGCGATGATCCGAGAGTGTTGTGCAGGTCCAATTCTCTTGGCTATTGCGTACTTGAGTACAAGGAATAGTATCCACAATTTCTGGGCTCGTCGGGAGGATTGGCCTTTATTCATAGTTGCAGGATTCTGCCTCTTTAGCAATCAGTTGGGTTTTATTGTTGGGGAGAAGCTTGCTAGCGCCGTTGTCGGCAGCGCATGGCAACCTTCACAGCCGCTCTTTCTCTGCTTGATTAGTATTGCGCTTGGGTGGGAAAGGGGAACAAAGCTGAAGTTTTGCGGAATAATCGTTGCCTTTTTTGGCGCAGTTTTCATGGTGATAACAAGGTGAGTGTAATCTAATCGTACTTTACTTGGATTACTGCTCACTCAAAAAAGCTCTGACCCGTCTCTTACCGATGAACGCAGCAAAGAACAATTTGGAAAAGTTGATTTAGAAATGGGAGGGGGAGCGTTAACAGGCAATTGTCTTTTTTTCTTCAACTGTCTAGGGACTGCGTTATATGTGATTTTTGCGAAGAAACTGCTTGTTACTTACCCATCGGTTGTAGTCACTGGCTGGAGCTATATATTTGCTAGCATTCAAATGTGCATTTCTGCGACGATAATTAACACAGTACCTGGTGGCGTTGAATTCGTTTGCCCACCGGACAGCGATGACAATGATAACGAAGACTCCGACCCTAGCTGCGAAGCCTGGGCAGTGCCAACCAATGCAGGTACCATCCTCCCCCTTTTGTACTGGATCTGCTTCAACAGCATTGCCGCATATCTCCTGATGACATGGGGTAACCAGTTTGCTCCTCCGAGTGCAGTCCTGGGTTACACCTCTCTTCAACCACTCACGAGCAGTCTAGTTACTGTTTTAATCATCAAGTTTGGCTACACAAATAGCGATTTAGAGCTTCCTGGATGGAATCTCTTGGGAGGGTTGCTGATTATTGTGGGTCTTGGGTTTTTGATTGCTGACAACAGGACTGAAGAAAACACCCAAAATTTTGAAATCGACGAAGACGTGGCATCGCAGAAATTGATTCGCAGTAATGAGTTCATATAGAGTAGTGAAAAGTAAGTTAACCAATGGAGAGACATTTTCTACTGTCTACTGCAAAAAGGCTGGAAGGAAGGAACGCTCTTTGGTCTACATACAATACATCCCCTTTTTGAGTGAACTTGATCAACTAACTTTTCGGATTATCTCGTCAACTATCTCATCAAACGGTTCAAAGAAGTGGTTCCTGTCGTTGAATTCAAAGTACTCCGTCTGCAATGCATCCCGAACTTCATGGGCCTCTTTAGCATTAATGAAGCAGTCATCTGTGGAATAGAACTGCATCCTCCAACCGGCATTCCTTTTTATCATATCCCATTTCCAAGGTCCACCAGAAGGTGGGTACCAACCGCTCGCTCGCTCACCGGCATCGCCTAGATCGCTCACGCAGGCACTCACAAGCACGATTCCGGCAAGTTTCTCTTCTTCAGCGATCCGCATCACGCACTCGGCACCGGAAGAGTGTCCAATCAAAATTGTTTCCGCGTTCACCTTAACCTCGTTTATAATGTGGGGGACCCATATCGAGCGCCGAGCGGCCAATGGATCAGGCATTGAGCATGCTATGACCTCATCAAAAAGTTTGCTTTCTTGCAGTTTGCACTGCAAATGACCGTAAAAGTTGCAAGATGCGATGGATTTGGGGAAAGGGGGGCATCCGTTGCCAGGGATAATAAGTGCTCGCATAGTGAGCTGTAGTATCTCTCACTTTACTCGGTACTTCCTTTTTTCGGACTTACTTTTCGACTTTGTTCGCTATCCCCGCAAAATCGTTTTCGCCCTTTCCTAAGAGCTATTTTCTTCTCCGCGTGGCTCTTCCCTTCACGTACCCTCTTGTCACGCCAGGGGAAATTTAATACGTCCCAAAAACTCCTGCCTTTCTCCCTTATCTCCAGCCACCAAACCACACCTTCTTGGACAAAACAATCGTTCAATAAGATGAACATTGCTGACACCAATCCTGACCCTTCCATAGTCCAACTGCTCCGATCTTTGCTTGACCACAGTAACTCAGGCAGTCACCATAACGCACTGCAAACGTTGAATAATGGGATCTCCTCAAACTCAGGCACCTACTCTCATGTGCTCTCAAACTTGGCCTTGATGTTGTCATCCTCTTCGTCGTCTCTCTCCCCAGCAGAGCGGTCGACGGCTGGTTATTTACTGAAGGAAAAACTGTTGCAACCCCCTTACGTTGCGAACACGGGCAACAGTTCCAAAGTCAGCCTCCAAGCCCCTCACGATGTCACCATAAAACACTGCCTTGAGAAATCGATTTCATCCCCGGATCCCTCTGTCCGTAAAGCGGCTTCCTCGACAATATCTTCCTGCATTGCTAAGGGGGTCTTGTCGATGGAAGGATGGGGCTCCTTGCTAGAGTTGATTGCATCGACTCTGTCAATGGCATCATCATCCATGCTAAACCAACAACAAGAACAGCAACCTCCCTCTCCCGCCTTTTCCGGGGCACTTCTGACGCTGCTCAAACTCTCCCAAGACTCGCCCTCCTCGCTTGACACAGAGACCCTCTCGCGACCTCTCAACACGCTCCTCCCGTTGACGCTCTCTCTCTTTGTGCATCCATCAGCTGAAATCCGGAAGCAGTCGATTCAGACTGTGACCTCCTATGTGCCTCTCTTTCCCAACGCCCTTGTCGTGAACATAAGCCAGTTCATTTCGGCTCTTGGGGAGCGAGGGAACGATCCTGATGTGGGCGTTCGCGAGGAGGTTTGCAGATCTCTTGTTTCGCTTGTTGATTTCAGGGGGGAGTACCTTACTGGCGTCCTCTCTGACATTGCCCGTTTCATGGTCTCTGCGATATCGGATTCGTCGAAATCTGTAGTACTTGCAGCGACGGAATTTTGGTTCGCATTGTTTACGAGCGAGACGATAGTTGACGGGAGGTTTGCGTTGGTCAAGAACAATTTACTGGAAAGTGTGGTTCCCTCCCTCTTGACAAACACTGTGTACGGAGAAGAGGAGATTGAAACATTCCTTTCTGAAAATGAGGAGGAAAGGGATAATGTCAACAGCAAAAGCGATGAGAGCAATTTGGCACCGCTGCATGCCCACCACAAGAATAATAAAATAGACGGAGACGATTCGGAAGAAGAATGGGATGACTCGGATAACTCGTGGACATTACGCAAGTGCTCGGCTGCAACAATAGACGCCATCGGGAACACGTCGCCTCCTCAAATTTTCCTCCCTTCGATCCTCCCCCACCTTTCAGCCGGTTTGGCTCCGACGCAGCAGAATCCTTGGGTTCGCGAGGCGTCGATTCTAGTCCTTGGCGCGATTATGAGCGACAATACTTCGCAACTCCTCGAGGAGCACCTCCCCTCCCTTTACCCCTTCCTTCTCACCCACCTCACGGAAAATAACCTCCCCCAAATCCGTGCTATCACTTGTTGGACATTGTCGCGTTTAGCCGGCTGGGTCGTTTACATGTCAGCGGACAACAGACAACCGAAAATGTTCCAGAACTTGGTGGAGAGTTTCCTACGCATGGGGATGGACACTCAGTATAAGAGAGTCCAAGTGGCTGGTTTGTCGGCGTTTTTGCGGGTTCTGCCGACCGGTCCGCACCTGATCGAATCATTTCTTGATTCAATCATGCAAAATCTGTCCGCCGGCTTGAAGACTTTCCGCGGCCGCTCTCTTTTGGTTTGCTACGACTGCCTCTCTACAATGGCCGATGTATTCGGTTCCGATACTGCTTCCAACGATGTTCCCCGTCTCTATCTTCCTACCTTGTCCATGCATCTCCAGAACTCGGCGAATGGAATCACTAATCTTCTCAGATCTCCTCCCTGTAACTTCGCCCTCCCCGTTTTCAAGATGGCCCTTCCCCTGCTGGAGTGCCTAGCTCTTACCTTCAGCGCGGTCGGGAACGCGGGGGCAGAGTGGGCTCTGTCAGTGTACGCCTCGTCATTTGCCATCGTAGAGGCGGCGGTGTTCTACCAAGGCATGTCTCCGGCTGAGGGGGATTGCGAAGAGGACTACGAATTTCTCCTTTGCACCTTGGACGTCATTGACGGATTGGTGGAGGGCCTCGAGGATAACTTCGTGCACTTGCTCGCCTCGCACGGCCATAAGTCCCTCCTTCCCCTGTTGCCCCAGCTCGCTTCTTTCCCGTCCTCCGGGGTGCGAATGTCGACCTGTGCTATGATCGGGGACCTGGCTGTGCACTGTCCAGGGGTGCTGAGTGAAGGTTGGGGCGAGATTATCAAGGCGCTAGTGAGGTGTATGAGAGAGGGAGGGGAGCAGGATAAAGTTTGCAACAACGCGATCTGGGCGGCAGGGGAGATGTGCAAACGCGCCGTTGACGCTTCTCATACCATTTTTGTAGATTCTATTGTTGAGGTATGTGGGAACTACGTCATCAACAACGATGGGAACAACGACGACAACTCGTCCCTCCCTAAATCAATTCTCTCGGCTGCTGCGGTGACGCTCGGTAGAATCGCAGCCGGAAGCCCTCAGAGGCTCTCTCCACTCTTCTCTGTAAACGGCGGTTTTGTTGGCTTGTGGTGCTCTGCACTCAGCATGTGCAATAATGTTGGAGAGAAGGTGGATGGGTTCCTCGGGGTCTTAAAGGTGTTAAACGTGGATTTGGGGGCGTGTTTAGGGGCAGGGGGAGGGGGCTACGGGGTCAGCAATGTTAGAGGAGTGGTTTTGGCGGTGGCGAGCTGGCACGTTAGGAGGGATTACGATGATGGCAACGAAGATGAGGAGGATCTCAGAGAGATGGATCAAGGAGTCCTTCACGGGAGCCAATATCTCTTTGGTCAGTTCCCCAACGATACGCCGATTTTGAAAGCTGTTGGTGTCAACGTCAATAGGTTGATGGAGGCTGTCAAAACTATTTGCGGGGACAACGAGTGGCAAAATATCAAAAATAGGCTACCGGGAAATGTCGTGAGGATGTTGAAAGAGGAATACAGGATGTAAAAAGCAACTTAACTTATGATATTTCGGAAAAAACGTCGTAACACCCCTATCATATTAGCGACTTCCACGCACACGAACACGAACACGAACACGAACACGAACACAACACGAACACGGTTCAATGTGGAAATGCGGTTTAAAAGGGTGTATTATTTTAGATATTGTTTATATTTTTCCGAAAATTCTACTGAGCCAAGACTCCAGAAAAAAAAATTCCGTGATCGATCCAGAACAAAATAAAATATTAAACAACAGATATGTCTTCTTTTGGGCCCCCTCGACCGCCTCCAGACCTACCTTCACAGCCCCATACAAACCCAATTCTGAGCTACGATCCAAATGCAACCAATTCGAACTCCACCAAAAAAAGCACAAGTGCCACCCTCAATCCATCCCAAGCTGACATCCTTGAATGCCAAATCCAATCTTGGTACCCTCGCTTCAAAGAGCACACGATAGAAACTGTCATAATTGGCCCTCTAGAATCGGATTTTATCGATTACCTCAAGGCTGACGGGATCCGGCTCCCAATTGAGTGTGAGAAGCAGGATGACAATGACGATGGTTGGAACGATGACGATTCTTCCGGCTCTTCGTCCTCTCCCCCTCCCGCATTTCCCGCCCTGACCGACGAAATCAAGGCTGCGATCAAAGCATTGCAAAGATCAGTGTTACCGAAGTTGAATTTTTCCGCTCCCAGCGACGCTGTCTGGTGTAACATGAACACTTTGAAATGCACCCGTCCTAGCGACGTCTACCTGCTGCTGAAATCATCTGATTTCATTCAGCATGACCTCGAGCACGTTTTCGACGAGGAGTACCCAGAGAACTATCACCACTTCCTTGCCCTCAGAAAGTGGGACTCTAACATGCATAAAAGTGGGGAGTTCCGGTGTTTTGTGGTGGAGAGTGAAATTGTGGCCATCAGTCAGCGGAAGACGGCGGAATACTTTGCCTTTCTTATGAAGCAAGAAGAGAGAGAAAGGGTCATTTCGACTATATGCGACTGGTATGACGATGTCATCGTCGGGATTGAGAACGTCAATGAGCAGGATTTTGCAGTGAGGTAAGTGATGAAGGTGCACATTGGGTTGTGAAGGAGGCATCTAATTGAAGTTGGGACTCACGGCCTCTCCCACGCCCGATGCAGTAACCGCTTCGGACCGAGCAATTTCGTTTTGGACGTTTATGTTGACGAAAGTCAGGGAAGCGTGACCTTGGTCGATTTTAATGTCTTTGGCTCCCAAACAGACTCACTGCTATTTTCATGGCAGGAGATAGAGGCTTTAGGAAAGGAACGAAACGGATCTGGCGATCCGGAACTTCGCACGGTTGAGGGTGATAACACCGTCCGCGCTGACCCACTGGCAGGATATAAGGTGAGCATGCACGGAATACGTATCTGTAAGATTATTGCCAATACTCCGAGCAAGAAAACGTCCAGAACCTCCAAACTCACCCTTCACCACCCACCCAGGCACCCATTGAAGCACCAACACTGGCTGGAAACAAGGGGTTTGAAAAATTTATGAAAGACTGCGTCGCTCCGAGTGATTTGTGAATTAAGAAAAAGTAGAAAGAAAGGTTTTTATCGTAAATTTCTTTTCCTTATTATCGGCGCTACATTTGGTAACATCTTCGGTGCATCTCTATTTTCGGGTGGAAAACACATTTACATTAGTTGTAGTACAGCTCCAAGTTCATCCCGTCGTGAATCTCATAATCTTCGAGCGTGATGTGGTCCTTGTAAATTGTGTACCACTTTTGAATCTGCGAAATGGTTGGTGTGAGCACATAATGCTTTCATTTTCCTCCCTCCCATTTGTATATCACACTCTCTATCTCTTCTCTCACCTTAATTTTCTCCCATCTAGTGCCGATTTGAGCAGCAACGAGCTTCTTGAGGTCGCCGATTGTGTCGTCTTCGTTGCACTTCACACAGACCTTCCTACCCGTTCGGTCATTCAAGTTCACCTCAATCATGGTGCACTGTGACCGAACTTGAGCAGGTGATGGGTATTTTATGAGGATTCTTCGTACAGTATAGTGGCAGGGAAATGAGGAGAAGTAGAAAATAAAATTTGCTTAAATGAGGGATATGTGCATTCTTTGTGAGTGTGAGCAATGTGAGCGAAAATTGATTTTTAAAGTGAAAAAAGCACCTTAAGGAAGACGTGATTTCTCCATACTTTGGAATCCAAGAAGATCCTTTGGGAAATCGTGTTTTTAGATTTTTTTGTACAAACGGCGCGCTTATCTCTCTCAAGAAAACGTCGCACTCTTCTCTTCCCTCTCACTGGTTCTCAAAACCTCGCACTCCTCGACATGAAATACAACCACGGAATTTTCAGCTCGCTTCCTCGGAGTGTGGAATATTACTACGAGGATGACGACGTTGCCCAAAGCAAGTGGTACAGGGGGATCTTGAGAAAAGGTCTCGAAAATGATTATGAATTCTTCTGTGATGGCGGTTTGTGGGCTGTAGAAGTCCATCGTGATGACGAGAGCCTGGTGCGAGTGTGCGATGAGCCAGCAGCGAAGGCAGAAGCTTCCAATTCGAAAGTTAAAGCCGAGGCTAATAGCAAAAAGAGGAAAACGCCCTCGAGCAGTATAAGAGGTACCGAAAACAACAGCAATGGTGATAGCGCTAAAACGGTGAGAACGAGCCGGTCTGGTCGGCAGGTGAGATCTGTCTATACGCTGAATTACGACAGCGATCTATTTTCTGATTCAGGATTTGAATCTGATGAGGGAAAAAAAGCAAAAAACAAAAACGTAAAAAAGGCCAAGGAAAAAAAAAAAGGAAAAGGAAAAGAAAAAAAACCAAGGGCAAGGGCAAAGGAAAAAAATGGAAAATGAGTGATTCCGATGATGATGATAATGATGACGATGATGACGATGATGACGATGATGACGACGAGTTTGTGATGGTCGACAAGTCTGAGTACTCCGATGATTCTTCTTCCGACCACGATTTCGTATCTAACAAGTTAGCGGCTGGAGAAACTGGCGCCGTGAAGGCGACCAAGAAGAGGCCTGCAAAGAAGGGGGAAACGGCAGGTGCAAGTCTCAAATCCACTGCCTCTGGAAAACCTAATGCTCCGGGAGGCAAGGCTCGTGTGAAGATGTCTGATAGTTTCAATGCTCACGACAACCCTCAGAATTTCTCTCTTTCTCTTGAGGAGATTGCGACTCGGAAGGACTTTTTCCACCCGTGTGGAAAGGAGAACCAGGACGCAATTATTCATGGAGTTGTTCGTACCCTCGCCGGCAAAGTTGCAGGCCTACTTCAACGGACTATCACTTCGAATGACTACGAACCAATCAAGCTCGAGACGGCCTGCAGTGGAACTGACGCCCCTTCCCTCGCCCTCAAAATGTTGAAAAATGAGCTGCGCAAAAACGGCGATTTTAACGCCGATTTTGATTTCGAGCACCGTTTTTCGTGTGAAATTGAACCCTTTAAGCAGGCGTTCATCGCGAAGAATTACGATACTACGATCTACCCCGACATCTGCAAACTCTGCGACGATAATTTGACGGACGTTTGGGGAGTCAGGAAGCCAATCGCCCCAGGCGGAAATTTGTTTGTTGCTGGGACGTCATGTAAGAATTTCTCGATGCAGCATTCCCAGTCTCGCCTCGACATTGAGGACCACGGCAGTTCGGGCCTGACGTTCCTCGCTGCAGTTGAATATCTCAACAAATTCAAACCCCGTTTCGCCATCTTCGAGAACGTCTTGATGGCTCCTTGGGCAAAGATGGAAGAATATATTACAGGCAGGATCCAGCTTTGGAGCTTCGGAGAGAAGAAGGCTATCAGAACTGGTGTTGTGACCGGCGACAACAAGCACAAGGACCTGATTTTCACAATTAACGATGAAAATCAATTCGTCGTAGACACCGTGCCGGCAATATATGGGGTCATGCCGGGTCGTGTGCTAGACGGGGTGATTCGCGGCTCAGCGGGAAATGACTCCCCTATTGAGCCCCTTACGAACAGTAGGTTGGGTTTACGTAACCGTACGTCGGTGACCCTCGATGAGCTCTGTCGCGAATTCGAATTGAGCCGGCAGAAACCTGTGGGCAAATCCACCAGTGGAGATATGCTTATTTTCAAAACGGACGTAACATACTGCACTCGCGTCATCCGTGTTGACACAAAGAAGTACGGCATACCTCACACCCGCAACCGCGGCTACATGTGCGTCTGGCGGCCCGAGAATGATGACCCCCATGATAATCTCGGCGACTTTATAGAGGAGACCGTTCGCTACATGGAAATTCCTCTCAAGCACTCACTGGACTCTTATTTCCTAGACTCCGATCATGACACCGTCCGCGTGTTCCGTGAGGCTCTGCGATCGGCTGCTGGGAAGACCACCGCAAGAAGAGAACGGCGTGCCTACGACATGTATGATCCCGCCACCGCAGACGGCAATCTCGCTCATTTCGACACAGTTAGAAGGGTCGCTGGTATCGACCGCTTCAGTCGCCATATGACGAACTGGAGGTTGCCAGAGGGCGCCCTGCAGTGGGAGAAAGATCTCCCCCCACACTTCTGGACTGAGGTGATGAACTGTTATGGCCAGCACCAACACGAGAATATCTGCGTGCTGGGCGCCACAGCTATGAGGATGGCGCAGAATCACGATCCCCTCGCGTGCCTGTATACGTGGGATCTATCGCAGAATCCGACAAAAGAAAAATTCACCAACGCTACTAATGGTGTTTCAGGGTGTATTACTCCAGGTGGATCGATTTTCATACCGTCCCTCGGTCGCAATCTTTTGGGCTGCGAAAAGATGCTTCTTCAGGGAATTCCTTATTTCTCCTTGACGCTCTCGAACGAGTCGGAAGTTCAGCTTTCAGACCTTGCCGGCAATGCAATGTCACTGCCAGTCGTCCTCTCATTTATGCTTTCTGTAGACATGAGCCGCCAGTTGCGCAAAGAGTACGAAAAGAGAAAGGTCGAGTCGACTTCGATCAGGGCCTTCCTAGAAGCCAACGGTCCTTTCTCCTCCGCCTCCCCCTCCATGGATATCGAAGACGATGAAAAAGATTTTCTCTCCCCAAAAATGCAAAGAGAAGCACTTAACCTATCGGATGCGCTGAAGAAGTTCGCCCTCCTCTCTTTGGATGCCAATGCAACTTCCACTTGCTGCACCTGCGAAACTTCAAACCGCCTGACTGATGCTTCCTTGTTCTACGAGTGTGGGGGATGCGGGGTGCGAATCTGCGAAGATTGTGCGAAAGATGTTGAAACGGACTCCCATAGAGCCCACTTTGAGACCAAACATTTACCGGGAAAAAAAGAGAGGGTGGAAAACAACTACCGACTTCGAAGCAAGATCCGCGAAATTGCCCCCCCTTCGCTATTCCTAAGCAGAAAATCTCTCGCACAAATTATATATATAGATAACGATATCCATGGCGTCGCCAAGTTAAACACTACGATATTTCGATTCCAGCCCAATCATGTCAAGGTCGAGCCTGGTATCTGGAAGCTTCTTTACTACGCAAAGAACCCTGACGATACGAATATGGCCGAGCTCATTGTGACAATCGGACAAGTCAACCATGAGAACGGCGTTGTTGGTGCCACTGCCTTTCTAACGAGCTTTGCACCTTGTCAAACCACCGATGCAAGTAAAGGGTGGCCGCGTCGAGGAGCTGTGTTCCCTTGTGCCTACACTATCGTCACGTGTGAGACCAAGACTGTTCAATGGAACATCGCGCGCCCCTCCACAACCACCACCGTGATTATTGCCGGAAGTGACCCTGGTCCCTCACCTCGGGTCGAGTTTGGTTTGAACGTGCTGATTGATCCGAATACGGAAGAGGACGACTATTGGCTAACCGGGAAAGAAAGGGAGGAATTCCATGAGCGCGAGGGCCTCGTTAACAAGGCAGAGTGGGCGCTCATACAAAAGTGTAAGAGCAAGTCACAAAAAAAGCACTACGTTGCCGCTTTGCAGAGGGGAGAAAAGCGACGCTGGGTCTACTCAGAGGGCTGGCGTGAATGGCCAAATACGATTAAAATTGAAATCAACAAAAATGATTTTCCCGGTGACTGCAATGGCATCGGAGGGGTTTACAAGCGCTTGAGCTGCCGTCATACCAAAAATCATGGGGCAATCTGGCGAAGGGAGAGAAAGCCATTGATGTACATACTCATCTCTTCTGTGCCCTCGCGCGCCAGTAGCGACTTTGGAATCGTGACAACTAGCAAAGATGAAAACGACTTCCATGCCATCAAAGCCACAATTGACAACAACTGGCAACCTAATGACGCCCTCTTGCCCGACAGCGATTTTTACAACGTTGAAATCAGCGCGCACAGGTGGGGTCCCACTTACCCTAACAAGTGGGAGAAAGCTTTCGACCCTCTCATCCCTAAATACCCGACTACTGTAGTAGCACCGGAAGTCAATACAGACCCGCACCCGAGCAGTCCTCCTATTACCTTCTGCGAGCTCCACAAACTCACTAGCGACAGCATTAATCTGCTCAAACAAGTATGGAACGACTCTTCCGGGTTGGTGCCACTCGCAGGAAACGATTCTTACGAAATGGTCAAGGCGAGGGGCATTTTTAGCGTGGTCGCTGAGTCTGCTATCCTCCGGGCCGCTGGTGCCGGAAAATTGAAATTCAATCTTTCCAACGATGGGAAATGGTATTCGCTGACAAACAGGAAAACTGTGCCCTTCGGGACTTGCGAAAAGTCGATCCCATCCCCTCCAGGGGAAACGTTTGTGTGGGATGAGGAACGCAAGAGCTGGTATAGGCGAACCAATCCTGAAGAGGCCTTCATTTACTTTGAGAAAGTCAAGCAGATTCCACCTGTGTGGCAAGCGGTGCTCACCTCCCAAGGGACTCTCTCCGTCAGGTTCAACCCGCTAACGCTTTGTCACCAAGCCTCTCAGCCTCTGCTTCAAGGCCGGAGCGCAACGGAGAACAGAGGTAAAATCGAAGTTAGCTATAAATTGATCGAAATCGATGCTGAGCCTGACGCGGAATACAACCGCTTCGTTGTGCCCACCACTTCCGACAAAAATAATGAAGGAGGTCTGATGGATGTTGTGGAAGCAATCGAATTGAAAGACGATTATGAGCTGTATCCTCGCCAAAAGCAGGCTCTCGTAAAGATGCTGGAGATTAGTAATAAGAGGGGCCAGGCACAATACGAAGAAGTTGAACTGGCAAATGCCCCGATCAACCAGAGTCTGGGTATTAGTGCCGTCGCAAAGGCGACAAGAATGGTTGATTTACCTGGCGGAATTGTTGCTGATGCTGTTGGGGGCGGAAAAACATTGTTAAGTATCGCCCTTATGCTTGTTGGATTGGAGAGGGCGAACCAAATTACTGAAAAGGAGTTGAAAGAGAAAGGACCGTATAGGTCCCAAGCGACGCTGGTTGTCGTCCCGCCCGGATTAGTGTGGCAGTGGGCAGATGAAATTGAAAAATTTACCGATAAGTTATCGAATGTTCTGATGATCTACGATTACAAGTCGCTTGAAAAATTGAGCGTCAAAGACGTTATCGAGGCTCACGTAGTCATCTGTAGCATTGACATTCTGGAGACGGGGAGAGCCGGCAGCAAAAAAAATGGCGTCACGCCAGCGGTGAAAAATATTTTTAAAGAGGCATATTGCAACCGAGATGACTGTCCTGAGCTCTCAGAACTACCAACATCTGTCGGTCAACTTGAGAATTTGGACATCAAGGGAAGTGTCGTTAGCAATAATAGTACGGACCCTTATGGTCAGTACAAGGGAAAGTTAAAGAACCGCGAACAGAGCGCTTACTTCACCGAGACGTTGCAGCGTGCTACTAAGGCTGTCAGAGAGCGTCGGAGAACAGACACTGTCACTCTCAAGAAGAAAGGTATGCCAATCGAATATTTCGAGTTTGAACGTGTGGTTGTGGACGAAGTTCACGAACCGCTTTGCACAAGTAAAGCCGAGATGAAGGCGTCAACCGACGCCTTCATCTCGGCTTTTAGGAAAGGAGTGGAGGAGGCGGGAGGCACTTTCTTCCCCGAGAAAAATCGCCGCGCTGCGAGGGAACTGTTAGGCGTTGAGAACAAGGACTTCAGTAGCAGGCCGTTGCAAGGAAGAGAGCCTATATTTGGTCTAACCGGCACTCCGCTTTTCGACATGAGCAATCGAGTTATCGAAATGGCATCGTTGATGGGAAACACTTATGTCACGGGCCAGTCGTGTTTCTGGCGTCGTTTGGAGCGTGTCTCTAAGCGCAACAACTTTCTTATGAATTTCAACGAAGGGCAGGAGAGCCGAATGCACCGCTACCAAGTTCAAGACTCCTGTGTTCGCTGGGTAAAGATGGCCTGTTTTCGAAACCGCTCCGACGAACTTCAGCAGGCTGGGATCGAGTGTCGCACCAAATTTCACGATCGTCACATGAGCAAAGTCTCCGGAGAGGCTTATAAGAAGGCGATGAGCGGTGTCAGGGAAAGCGAACGCAAGTTTGGAATCAAAGTCGAGGCCTTCAACGCGGACGATGGGAGGAATGTGCAACCGCTGCTTGAGGCCAACGCCGCTATGGTCGAACGTGGGGAGGTTTTGAGGGATATCATTAATTCGGTTTTAAATGCAAAGCCAACCGAGAAGATCGTTATTTTTGCGGACGAAGGGTCAAGAGCAGGAGAGGCCACCTGTGGGTTTCTCGATGCGCACAACATTTCATTTGTGTTTTTGGAGGAGAGCGAGTCGATGGAGTCACGCAACGAGAAGATTAGCTGGTTTCGAAACATAGATGTGACTGAGGAGGAGAAGGCTCGCCCCAGAGTGCTGCTTCTTCAATTCGACCATGCTGCTGGCCTGAACTTGCAAATTTCTAGTAATGTAATTTTGATGACACCTAGATATGCTGGAAGTGGAGGAAACACAGGTAACGATGTTGAAGATGCCAGCAGCGAGATTCAGGCAGTTGGACGTGTCTACAGAAACGGTCAATTAAACAACGTCACAGTTCACAGGATTAGGATCATGGCGCCGGAGGGTGAACCCGGAGAGAGAGCAACTTTGGACTTCACGCTGACAGAGAGGGTAACCGACGAAAACGCCGTGAAGCAAGCAACAAATGCTTAAAATCGTAGCTGTGGAGCTTTTGGCTAAAAAAATGCTGTCGTTTCAGTTGTTCATTTTTTCTTTCGTATTCTCGGCGGGGCAGTGGGACTCTCATCGTCCGCTGCCACGCCCATCAAAACTTCTTCAATGGCTCCTTCATTTTCCGTTTCGCCCTTGGAACGTGAAATCCCATTTGTCAATTTTGCTGTCGGCGAGCTAGCCAGCATTGCCTTCTTCATGAATTCATAAATACCGAATTGCAGGCCAATCATCGGCACCACACTCATCAGCCTCGGGGGCAAGCCCCTGTAGAACGCTCCTACGCCTTCCTCCCTGTACACTCTCACTGCGCAGTCAAAAATTCCTTTGTAGGGTGGGAGGTCAGGGCAAGAGAGCTGCGTCACGAGTCTAGTCTTCACTGTGTCCATCGGAATCATTATGCAAACAGTAAGGGTCGAGGCACAACATCCCATCAATGCGTTTTCGATATCCCGAGGGGTGCGCTTAAACAGTTTCTGCGATTGTGTTTGGGATGTTGTTGTTGTACCGGGAAGAGATTTAGTTAACTTAGTTGAGAAAATGCAACCTTCAATAACCAATCGATTGACATTTGACGATTGTGGGTCGCATCATCTTCCGCTACTGTATTTTCTCTCACCTGCTGCAGCTCCTTGATTTGCTGAAAGAATACCCAGGTGAGGCCATAGCTTGGTATCTTTCCCGTAATCCCTGGTAGCCATCCTGTATAAAATCCGTTAATGCCCCCCTCGCTGTACAGTCCTCTCACAGCACTTGGGAGGTTAGGGTACGTCCCAGACATTATATTGTCGGTAATCATCATCTGCGGGGTGGAGACAATGGAGCAGGCAAAGGTGGCGATTCCTGATGAGAGAAAGTCCAGCCCTAGTCCGGTCCTCTTCTTTCCATTGTTGCCCTTAGCCCCCTTCCCTCCCCCGCCGAACCACTTTCCCATCAATGCGCGCGTGTACTCAAGTACAGCAAAGTTGCATGCCCCGTGGGGCACCGATAGAAGGAACTGCGCCCCTGCACCCCTTGTGAGCATCTTAAGGTTCCTCGGTTTCAGCAGCTCCCCGATGCGGACTTCGGAACCTGCGGCAAGGCCAAGGTCCTGAGCGTACCGGTTAGAGTTGCGAGATTGGAGGATTGTCTTCATAGTGTTCGCCGGGTGCATCATTGTCTGGGCGAAAGAACGGGAAATGGCACCGGAGATCATGTTTTCCCAGAAGAGAAGAGGACGGTTGTAAGAGGAGGCTGGTGGAAGGCGACCTGAGAATAGTGTGTGTCTTTTAGCGGTCGCACTACTTGGCTTCTTCGTGCTGCCATTGGACTTTGAGAGTTTTGTGGAGCATGTTGTGGTCTTTTTAAGAAAAGACTGATTATCGTTGAGGGAGAGCAGTGTTCGTGATAAGCCCGCTTTTACGTTGGATGGGCGAAGACTTAGCCCAGACAGGGTAGAGCCGGTAGTGTTTGACAAGGAAAACTGGACGAGAATGGAGAAGCTCAGGAATAACAATGAGGGACCCATTGCCAAAAAATATAGATATGAACCCAACGACCTTTGTGCTGAAAATGTAGGATCAAGGTTCACCAAATATTCGTTTTTTCGATGATGCGCTCTCCCCAAATTTGTGTGTGTGCGTGTGGTTAAACTGCGGTAATCGACTCAGATGTGAAACGCTGATAAGGGGTTGTTCGGGATCTCCTCAATCACATATTTACAGAAATACAATTAAAGGCAGCAATCGACGTTCTCACGTCGAATTAACGATCGCAGTACGAATCTTAGTGGTTGCTGGAGCGCGTGCTGGTGGTAGTGGCGAGGAATTCGTAGGAGGAACCTCTCCCTCCAAAACACCCACCGTACACAAGGTTCACCTCACAATGAGCTGGGTGACCAATATGGAAGGCGGAAGCGTCCGCGTGAAGATCGCCGAGGGGGCGGACGATTCTCAATTTGCTTCTGAGAAGGGAGCAGTAGAAGCTTCGGACAATGGTGGCGGGGTCATCGCAGCAGCAGAGTTTTCTCAAGGCTCAAAAGATGGGAGAGTCAGTGATGAACCGGATGGGCTGTCCGGAAAGGCAAAAGTCGACCATCCTCAATCGTTGCCGCTTCCTCCTGCGCTCGAGCCTGCATCTTCATCGGAATATAAGCCCCCTAAATTGCCGCCTCTCTTCTTCCCTTACCCATCACCTTACCCCACTCAAACGACCCTGATGGATCTGCTTACTTCCTCAATCATTCGCAATAGAAGCAATGATTCTTCCGAAAAAGACGTCGAATATCTGATATTAGAGAGTCCTACCGGCACTGGGAAGAGTCTCAGTCTATTTTGTGGGAGCATTCGTGGAATTCGAGCCGAGCCAGACTACAGCGAAGAACAAAAGGATGACGTCTCGGCTGCCGCGGAAGACTTGAAGCCTGAAGATGACGATCCGTTTGGTTGGCTTAACGATGCTCCATCTACGTCGAAAACCGAAGAAAAGTCGAAACTGGAGGTTGGAAAGCCTTCTGGCGCACATTCAACGAAGGAGCTTGATGATTTGAACAACGTTCTCAACTCAACCCTCCAGTCGGCCAGGGGCGCGGCCAACAGGAGATTTAATGCACGCCAGATGAGGAATGCTTCTTCTCGGATTAGTAACGGCGGGGGCGATACCGATGACGATGACGATGATGATGATGGTGATGCGGGCAGTTGGCGCCACCGTAGTCTCGCCAAGTGGGAAAATCACTTCGATAGAGTTCTTGAGGATCTCGACAGTTTGGGGGAGGTTGTCAGGGAGGGGTTCTTTTCGAGCTCTTCCTGGAAAAACAATGGCAGCAGCGTACGCAAAAAATCTTCACCTCAGCCGGAGACGTCTACAACTTCAAACAAACACGAAGAGGATGAATTTGATTTGCTAGAATATGATAACGAAACAATGGGAGATTCAAGCATGCCAACGAGCCTCAACTCAAACAACAAGAGAATACGCCGTTATGAGTCGTCATCGTCTGAGAGTAGCTCAGATGAGAGAGATGGCACCGAAGATGAATGCGCGAAGCCATTGGCCCACAAAGTCGAGGGGGCCAACGCTCAGACCATACTTCAAGAATTCAAAAAGTACAGAAATCGCGCGACGAAAGCGAAAAATGGTTTCGAATCTGACGAAGATGACGTAGCGGCGAAGAAGCGAAGGCGCATCAGTGGGATACAGAATGTAGAAGCATTGCCGCCGGCGCCACTCCGAATTATTTACGCCGCCCGCACTCACTCCCAGCTCACGCAATTCGTTAAGGAAGTTCGCTCGACTCACTGGGGCGGCGTCAAAAAGTCCTCTACCAGCGATGATACCACCAGTGACGTTGATATATCGCCGGTTAGACTCGTTACGATCGGTTCGAGGACTAATGGCGGTTGTCAAAATGAGAAAGTCCTTTTCGGCACCACGAGTAAGAAGAAACAGAAGTACAAGCGCTCGGAAGAAGTCGTACGAGAAAGTTGCCTAAAATTGCTAGAGGACGGAAAGTCGGGGAAGAAGAAGGATGACGAGGGAGGGTCGGGTTGTAAGGGGTGTCCATACATCAAGAATAACGACATTCGATCTCTAAACCCCCTGTCCCTGGGGATCCTAGCCAGCCCGCTTCCCCTTTCCAGGGATGATAATGACGAAGATGATGTCGGGGACTCCCTTAAATTTGATAGCGATGATGAAATAGGTGGAGTCGAAAGGGATGGGGGGAATGTCGACAAGACGCCATCGGTATCTCAACTTGCTAAATCGGTGAAACTTTGCGGATACTACTCTGCAAAAGCGGCAGTTCCGGGGGCAGAGGTTGTCGTAACAAGTTACCAAAACTTGTTCGGAGGTGGAAGCTACTTTTCCGACGAGATGTTTGAGTCCGGCTTCGCTTCAAAGAAGAAAAAGAAGCTCAACAGGGCGCAGATTAAGCTAAAAACAAAGCAGAACATGACGAAGGGGGACGTATTTCCTCCTCCGCCTTTGCCGAAAGGGACCATCCTGATTCTAGACGAGGCTCACAACCTTCCCTCAACTATAACCAGTCTGGCGACATTGGTGTTGACCCTAGAAGGTGCTGAGGTCGCCCTGGAGGATATCAAAGGCTATATTTCTGAGTACGGGGGAAGGATGGGGGGGGGGAATCTTCATTGGGTCAATTTGCTCGTTCGATTCATAGAAATGCTCGTAAACTTTCTCAAACACTTTAAGGTGGAAAATACCGAAGATTTGGTGGGTAGCACGGCGGGTAGTTCAAAGGAGGGCGAAGGTCAGGGAAAGAGTAGTTTTGGGAAAGCAAAAGGAGATACGAAGAGCTACACGGCAACGCAGTTCACATTCGCCAGCAAGATGGACCAAATCAATCCTTTCAAGCTTTTGCGTTACATGACCGGCCAGAGCCACATTGAAGGGAAGGTTATGGGCGTTCGCAACCGGAAGCTGATGAAAGCGTACACGGTGAAAGTGAAGGCGAACGGAGGGAACGGGGAGGGCATAGACGTCCCCAATATGCAGACCACACCCTCTTTGTCCGTCATTCGCAAGGTCTTGCTCCGCCTCTGCTGCAATCGCGAAAATAGCGGCCCCTCGAATGGCAGCGGTGACTTTCGAATAATTGTTTCCAAGAGCGAACGTACCACGACGATGACCATCACGCCGCTGGACCCGAGCAGACTTTTCCTGCCACTAACCAAGGACTGCCACACTGTCGTCCTGGCTGGAGGTACCATGAGACCATTTGAAGGTATCGTGGGAGAGTTGTTCGGCTACTCAAGCGGAGGTGGCAGCAGTAACAAGGATGATAGGGACAGCAATATCACGAACTCTTTCAGCATTGCCAGACAGGCTGACGTCGCGATCGGAGATTGGTTCTCCAACTCGGAGAACACAATCAGCAAGAGCATCACCTATCCTCCTCTCGCAGAGAAAGAAAAACAGGAACGCAAACAAAGTCGCATCCGGTTCTTCTCTTCGTCGCACGTCATTGCACCTAGCAACAGACATGTTACGATTATTCCCTCGGGGCCAACGTCCACTCCCTTAACCTTTACTTACAAGATGCGCTCCCTTGATACCACAATCACAGAGCTGGGTCGAACCCTCATAAATCTTATGCGCGTCTGCGGTCGAGGTGGTGTCGTGATATTTTTCGGCAGCTACGAATACGAGAAATTGTGCGTGAAAAAGTGGAGGGAAAAGCCGCAGGGTGACAAGACCAAGAAGAGTATCCTAGATGTCATGGGCGGGATCAAGACGATTTTTCGAGAGCCATCGAAATCGAGCGAGCTGAGCGCTGTGCTGAGGAGGTTTAGTTCTCAGGCGACGAGGAACGAGGGCTCGCCGGGGGCGACTCTGTTCGCTGTCGTTGGGGGCAAGGTTAGCGAGGGTATCAATTTCAAAGACGATGTTGGAAGAATGGTCGTTGTCGTTGGTCTCCCCTACCCTGATATCAGTGATCCTGTGTTGAAAGTAAAGATGAAAGACCTTGACAGTATTAGGTCCTCCAACGATAAATCTTCGTCGGGTAATAATAGCACGAGCTCAATTTCGTCCCAGGCCTTCTATCGGAACATGTGCATGCGTGCTGTGAACCAGAGCGTTGGCAGAGCCATCCGGCACCAGAACGACTACGCGTCGATCGTGTTGATCGATAGGCGGTACAAGGAAGATCGAATGGTATTGGCTGGACTCCCTGGGTGGCTTGGTGTCAAGCCTGTTGATGCCATCCGTAAACAATTCAACTTCGGGGGGGAGATATCGGCCCTGAGGGACTTTTATCGGTCATTGCAGGAATGATGAATGAAAAAGAACTATAGAGAAAAAATGAAGTTTGAGAAGATTTTGAGGTATAGCGGCCGCCCCTTCTGCCAAGGCATCATCAATCACGTGCAGGTTTATTAGTTAGTCTCTACATTAAATCCCACTTTTCGTCTACTTTGACTTCCCTTGGATCGCCCCCCACCTTCGCACACCGCAAACCTACGTAGGAATTATGCTTCGTCTACCCACATTGTTCAGCCTCAAGTTATCTTCTTTGACGAAGCAATGTAAATTTTGTGTACACCTGGCGATCTCAACTTTGACCTCAAGCCTCTTCCCCCTGCATCGCTCAACAGCGGTCTTGACCTTGGAAGCTTCTTGGGAGGCCTTTTTTCGGCCTAAGATATTCCCTTGCGCCGTCAGAAATTTGCAAGCTTTTTGGCGCTTCTTGCCATTTGCGATAGCCAGGCGGAGAATATACTCTTCTGAAGAGTCGGCGCTTGGGAAAACTGTTGGAGAAGAATGGCGATGCTCCAAGGGGGAAGAAGAGGGAGAGGATGTTGCTGTTCTCCCTGTTTCAGAAGTTTGTGTGGAAGCGTAATCGCTCTTCTCGTCGTAGTCTGTAGAAGTTGATGATGTGGGGTTGTACACTGTTCTACTTGTAAGACTGTTATGCTTCGACACAGATGACAGCGTGAGCATTTCAGTCACCTTGTCCACCTCATCCTCCGCCATTGAAATAGTACCCCTACCACTCTCCTTCTGTATTTTCTCACGGGACGCGCGCGATACGAGTGTTCTGGAACTGGGGGGGGGGGTTATGATCCTGTTCCTATAAAGTTGACTTCTAATGCAAGACAACTCCAGGACTCAAACGAAAAACGAGAACTCCCAATTCCCAAATTGGGTTTTTTCGATTTTTCCCTTAAGTTATTCAGTCACCACAGAGGTTTTTGCAAAAAAGAAATGAGGTTTTAAATTCAAGCACAAGATAATCTTTGATACTACTAAAACGTGTCCGGAACGATTTTATTAGGTAGGTTTAATTAATCTCCACCCCGAAGACGGAGGACCAAGTGCAAGGTGCTCTCCTTCTGGATGTTGTAGTCGCTGAGGGTGCGGCCATCCTCCAGCTGCTTTCCGGCGAAGATCAAGCGCTGCTGATCAGGAGGAATTCCCTCCTT